>Ga0208015_1000007_pt1 | contig 246400 bp, 237 predicted proteins | sample 26BtaG_FD_184101 | JGI IMG/M metagenome (GOLD analysis project Ga0208015, IMG submission 184101) | Marine viral communities from Cariaco Basin, Caribbean Sea - 26B_WHOI_OMZ_CsCl (SPAdes) (version 2) | ecosystem: Environmental > Aquatic > Marine > Oceanic | place: Caribbean Sea: Cariaco Basin... | reverse complement strand
AAAGGGGGCCGTGTGTCCGGACAACAGGAATTGATCGATTATTGATCAGTCACGGCCGCCAATGAGCGGTAATGGCGGTAACCCGCACAGTCTGCGAGACTTGCTGGGGACCTATGAGAAATCCGGGCTAGTAGCCCTGAAAGCTCTCCTCTATGCTCTGAAGCAAACTTCTTAACTTTCTTTCTGATTCTTTCTTGCTCTCTTTTTAAATCTTCCTTTTCATCTTTAGAAAGCATCATCTCATGAAAACTTTTAGCTCCAGAAGGGTAGTAGATTTTGTTACCACCACCAGTAGAGTTATGTAGAAAAACGGTATTGGAAGACGACAGCCTTTGGTATATCTCTCCCGTTTCATATTTTTTTAAAACCTGCCCATTTATCAATATTGATATTTCCTTTTCCTCTTTCTCCTTAATTTTCACATTAACTTCCAATTGAAAATTATCAGAAAGGTCATCAATTCCGGCTATTTTCTTTACAAAACTATAAAGCCCAGGATCAGCTTCTTTCGAGGCGGTCAAATAGTAACCAAACTCTATCGGTGAATTATTAGACACCCATTGCGTTTTAGATGCCGTATAAGATATAGAGTCCTCATAATCAAAAAGAGAAAATGCCTTTTCCTGCCCCTTAAAAAGAGATCTAATACACTTTATGACAGATGTTTTTCCGGCATTATTTCTACCACTAACAGATGCAAAATACCCATCAAAGGTCAAAGTAACATTTTCAAGCGTTCTAAAGTTCTTAATCTCTAATTTATCAATTTTCATTAAATAAAGGCCTCAACATCAAAATCATCAATCAAAAAAAACAAAACAAATTTATAAATAAAATCACGAAATACCAACCATCCCTCGGCACCTGGGAAACGCCATACAACCATAAAGCTCCTTCCCAGCATTCGACCCACGCTTCACCCTCCGCTTTACCATCTCACCCTGGCATTTGGGGCACCTCGGCGCGCTCGCTTTCTGCTCCACAATGCTCTTCACATGGGCCACATGCTGCCGATGGTTCCGGAAGGTTGCCGCCAAACGCCCGGTTTCGATTTTTGAGACGATGTCCTGCACTTCCGCTTCGGCAAGCACCTCTTCTGTGCGAGATTTAATAAAGCGAATGTATCCACCACCGTAAGTGACGTTGTCCGGCATGGGCGTTTTGAAAGTTGAATCCCCCACAAACACCACCAGCGAAACTACCTGCTCATCGCCGAGGCCCAACAAGCTTTGCAGTGTCCTCACGTGTTTGTAGTTTTGATGCAGCGGGTTCTGGAATTTCTGCGAGTGCTTGAAGATCTTCTGCGTCCAATACCGCTGTTTTGCGTTACCGAAGATCCAGCCCTTCATGTTCTTGGTTTCCACCACAAACACGCCATACCGGGAGACAATGATGTGATCGATCTGGGTGGTGCCGTCTTCGGTGGGCAAGGTGACGTTTTTGATGAGGTGGTAGCGGGTTTTGTCGAGAAACAGCTTTGCGGCGAGGTTGACCATGGCTTCGCCGGCTTTGCCTTTGAACCAGGGTGTTCTCAGAATTGGCAACAGGATAAACAGTGGTACGAAATACCAGACTTGATTCGGTAGAGAGTTCAGGAGGGTGTTGAATAGCTGGCCGAAGTCCATCGGTTTTCCTTAACAGCTGCGCAATCCGTTTCTTATAACTACACACTAACCTACTCTTCAGTAAACTTCCCATACCGTCAAGGTCAAATTTTGTAAACCATATACTGAAAAAGCCGCGCGGTTTCCCGAGCGGCTTTTTCGTTTCTGAGGGGACGACGGAATCAAGCGGCGGCCAGGTACGCTCCCGCCACAGCCAACACTCCACCAATCCCCCGACTAAACCGGCTATCCGCCTTCAGCATCAGACTACCCAGCCCGCGCCCAACCAGCGTGATGGCCAGGGTGGCGATGGAGAAGCCCGCCAGGTAGGCCGCCAGTGTTGCGCCCTCGGGCATTTCGGCACCATGGGCAAAACCATGAAACAGCATGAACGCACCAACCAGAGTGCCACCCACAGCCGTCGGCAGTTTCGCCAGGGTGGCGATGAGGATGCCGGCCACCAGTACCGAGAAGGTGATGCCGGTTTCCACGCCTGGCAGGCTCAGGCCGCCCCAGGCCAGGGCGGCGCCGAATACCATGCCGCCGATGACGAAGGCGGGGGTGGCGTTTTTCATGAGCTTGCTCTGGCGCACGCTCCAGAAGCCGATGGCGGCCATAGCCAGCAAGTGATCCAGGCCTAGCATGGGGTGCAGCAGGCCGCTGGTGAAGCCGCCTTCGGTGTGGCCGGGGTGGGCCATGGCGGTGGCGGAGGCTGTCAGCAGCGCGGCGGTGGCGAGAAGTTTTGAAGTCAGTTTCATGGTGTTGCTCCTGGTGGTTCTGTAATCGTATTGGTTCGTTTGCTCAGGCCATTTCAGCCAGTTTTTCAGGACGCCTTTCCGGCAGCATGCCGTGCTCCAGAATGAAGCTGATGATGGTGTCCAGCCCTACCCCGTCGTACAGGTTGGTGAACACGAAGGGGCGTTCGCCACGCATTTTTTTGCTGTCCCGTTCCATTACCTCCAGGGAGGCGTGTACCTGTTCGGCAATGTCGATCTTGTTGATGATCAGCAGGTCGGATTTGGTGATTCCGGGGCCACCTTTGCGGGGGATCTTGTCGCCGGCGGACACGTCGATCACGTACAGGGTGAGGTCGCTCAGCTCCGGACTGAAGGTGGCGGATAGGTTGTCGCCGCCGGATTCCACCAGCACCAACTCCAGATCCGGATGGCGGCGCTGGAGGTCGTCAATGGCCGCCAGGTTCATAGAGGCATCCTCGCGAATGGCCGTGTGCGGGCAACCGCCAGTTTCCACGCCCAGGATGCGGTCTGCGGCCAGGGCTTCGTGGCGCAGCAGGAAGTCGGCGTCTTCCCGGGTGTAGATGTCGTTGGTGACCACGGCGATGTCGTAGTGGTCCCGCAGGGCGGTGCATAGCTGGCGTAGCAATGCGGTTTTACCAGACCCGACCGGGCCGCCGACGCCTACTCTCAGACAATGTGTCATGGCTGTATCTCCTTGATGTTTTTTATTCAGCTTCTGAAAAGCCGTGAATACTGGGTTTCATGCAGGGCACTGCCGAGCGCGAGGCCCGGCAGGATGGGCCCGAGTTCGTGGTCTTGCCGTGCCAGCGCCTGGTCGGTGGCAATCACCAGGGCCGGGCGCAGTTGTTCGATAATCCGTTGGGCGGCGGTGTGGCCCAGGGGCAAGGCTTTGCAGGCCACCGCCAGCTGGTTTTCCAGCCAGGCCCAGGCAAAGCCCAGCAGGGTTTGCCGCACCGGCACCCGGCGCATCTGGGCGGCCCAGGCAAACAGGGTGATGTAGCCTGGCTCGGCCGGAATCAGGGTTCTCTCCGGCAGCAGGTTGAGGTTGCCCAGCAGGGTTTTAAGGGCACCGCCCAGGCGGGTGTCTTCGTCGCTCAGTTCGGCGGTTTCCCGGGTGGCGTGCAGCCACTGGTTCCAGTGCGCGATGCTGGCGCCGTCGTCGTTCGCCCAGGCGGTTTGCAGCCGGGCCAGTAATGGCAGTTCACACCGGCTCAGGCCGTCTTCCAGTACGCCTTCAATCCACCGGGCCAGTTCCGCTTCGTTGTTCACCCAACCCAGCTCAAAGGCACTTTCCAGGCCCTGGGACCAGGCAAAGGCGCCGATGGGCAAAGCCGGGCTGACCAGCTGCATCAGCCCCAGCAAAGCCAGGTCGCCGCCGGGTTCGCCCTCACCCGCCATGGCTGCGGGCTCAGTGGGTGTGTTTGTGGCCGTGAGCATGGGTATGTCCAGCAGCGTGAGTGTGGTCATGGCTTTTACCGTGCAAGTGCTCATGAGAGTCCGCGTGGGAATGGCCATGGCTATGACCGTGCGAATGGCCCTGGCCGGCCTGGTTGTAGGCTCCGGGTTCCGGGTCGAAGGTGGCGGTGTGGTGCACTACGGTGGCGCCCAGGCGTTCGGCCAGCCCTTCCAATACGTGATCGGGCGGAAAGCGCACGAAGGCGCCCTGCTCGTCTTCACCGATCGCCAGGGTGACGTGGCGGTTGCCCAGGTGGTAACACAAGCGGGCCAACGGCAGGCCGGTTTCTACGCGGGCGGTGACCACACGCTCCTCGGCAGCGCGAATGCGGATGATCTCGCCGGATTTCGCTTCCAGCAGGTCGCCATCTCTCAGCACCGGGCCTCGGTCCAGAAACAGGCCCACGTCCAGGTTGGTTTCGGTGGTGGCCCGCAGGCGGCCGCGAATGCGCAGCTCGTAGGGCAGCACCAGGTTGTCGTGGATTTCGCTGGCGTCTACGTGGGTGATGCGTTTTATCAGTTCCAACATCTGTTCGTTCCTCTCACAGCAGCCTTGAGCTGTCTTGCTTAAAAAGCAGCCTTGAGCTGTCTTGATTAAAAAAGGTGGTAGCGCTGGGCCAGGGGCAGTTCGGTCGCTGGCTCGCAGGTGAGCAATTCGCCATCGGCGTGCACTTCGTAGGTTTGCGGGTCTACGGTCAGGTGCGGGCAGGCGTCGTTCAGTTTCATGTCTTGCTTGCGCACGCTCCGCACGCCTTTGCAGGCGGAGAGCGGGCTGTCCAGCCCCAGTTCTTTGCCAATATTGGCGTCCAGCGCAGCCTGGCTGACAAAACTCAGGCGCGTGGCACTGGCGGCTTTGCCGAAAGCGCCAAACATGGGGCGATAGTGCACCGGCTGCGGCGTGGGGATGGAGGCATTCGGGTCGCCCATGGGGGCGGCGGCAATCATCCCGCCCTTGAGGATGCAGGCCGGCTTCACGCCGAAAAAGGCCGGGCTCCACAACACCAGGTCGGCCAGCTTGCCCACTTCCACCGAGCCCACCTCATGGGCGATGCCGTGGGTGATGGCAGAGTTGATGGTGTACTTGGCGATGTAGCGTTTGGCGCGGAAGTTATCGGCGCCGCGTTCCTGGTCTTCCGGCAGCAGGCCGCGCTGCACTTTCATCTTGTGGGCGGTTTGCCAGGTGCGGCAGATCACCTCGCCCACCCGGCCCATGGCCTGGGAATCCGAGGAGATCATGGAGATCACGCCCATATCGTGCAGGATGTCTTCCGCCGCGATGGTTTCCCGGCGGATGCGGGAATCGGCGAAGGCCACGTCTTCCGGAATGTTCGGGTCCAGGTGGTGGCACACCATCAGCATATCCAGGTGTTCGTCGATGGTGTTCACGGTGTAGGGCCGGGTCGGGTTGGTGGACGACGGCAGTACGTAGTCCTTTGAGCAGGCGGTAATGATGTCCGGGGCGTGGCCGCCGCCGGCGCCTTCGGTGTGGAAGGTGTGAATGCAGCGGCCTTTGAAGGCGGCCAGAGTGTCTTCCACAAAGCCGGATTCGTTCAGGGTGTCGGTGTGGATGGCCACCTGGATGTCGTACTGGTCGGCCACGGTCAGGCAGTTGTCGATGCTGACCGGGGTGGTGCCCCAGTCTTCGTGCAGTTTGAGGCCGATCACGCCGGCTTTTACCTGCAGCTCCAGCGCTTCCGGCAGGCTGGCGTTGCCTTTGCCCAGGAAGCCGATGTTCATGGGCAGGCTGTCCACGGCCTGCAGCATCTTGCCGATGTGCCAGGGGCCCGGAGTACAGGTGGTGGCGTTGGTGCCAGTGGCCGGGCCGGTGCCGCCGCCGAGCATGGTGGTCACGCCGCTCATCAGGGCTTCTTCTACCTGCTGGGGGCAGATGAAGTGGATGTGGGGGTCGATGCCGCCAGCGGTGAGGATTTTGCCTTCGCCGGCGATGATTTCGGTGCCGGGGCCGATGACGATGGTGACGTCTGGCTGGGTGTCCGGGTTGCCGGCTTTGCCGATGGCGGCGATGCGGCCTTTCTGGATGCCCACGTCGGCTTTGACGATGCCCCACCAGTCGAGGATGAGGGCGTTGGTGATGACGGTGTCCATCACTTCGTGGTCGCAGCGCTGGCTCTGGCCCATGCCGTCGCGGATGACTTTGCCGCCGCCGAATTTTACTTCGTCGCCGTAGTGGGTGTGGTCTTCTTCCACTTCAATCCACAACTCGGTGTCGCCCAGGCGGACGCGATCCCCTACGGTGGGGCCGTACATGTCGGCGTAGGCTTGTCTGCTGATTTTCATCTTATTCCTCGTTGTAACCTTTGTGCCCGGCCCGGCGGGGGTTGCCCTTCCGGGAAACGCTCCTTACGGCACATCCATGTGGCGCTTGTTCTCCGGCATCCATGCCTCCGCACATTCCCGGAAGGGCAACCCCCGCCGGACCTCAGACTTAGTTCGTGGAGTCCAAACGCCCCATTACTTCACCCCGGAAGCCATAAATTTCTCGCTTTCCTGCAAACGGAATCAGCGTCACAGACCGGGTCTGGCCGGGTTCAAAGCGAATGGCGGTGCCGGCGGCCACGTCCAGGCGGTAGCCGCGGGCCTTGGCGCGATCGAAGTCCAGGGCGGGGTTGGCTTCGGCGAAGTGGTAGTGGGAGCCGATCTGCACCGGGCGGTCGCCGGTGTTGGCCACGTCCAGCTGGATGCGTTCGCGGCCGGCGCAGAGTTCGATGTCGCCGTCTTTGAGTTGGTATTCACCGGGGGTCATGGCGCGTTCCTCAAACAATCGGGTTGTGGACGGTGACCAGTTTGGTGCCGTCCGGGAAGGTGGCTTCCACCTGGACTTCGTGCACCATGTCGGCGACGCCGTCCATCACATCCTCGCGGGTGAGGATTTCGGTGCCGGCGCTCATCAGTTCGGCCACGGTGCGGCCTTCGCGGGCGCCTTCCATGATTTCGGCGCTGATCAGGGCCACCGCTTCGGGGTAGTTCAGTTTCAGGCCTTTGGCTTTGCGGCGTTCGGCCAGCAGGGCGGCGGTGAACAGCAGCAGCTTGTCTTTGTCTCTGGGGGTGAGTTCCATGGATGACTCCGTTGTCTCTTATGCGTCAGGTAAGCCAGATTCTGGGTGTGTGTGCCGGTACGCTGGCGAGCATGGGGCGCAGCAGGTGCCAGGCCTGTTCGCACAGGGCCCAGGCTTCGTTGCGTTCGGTGCCCAGGTAGCGCAGTAGCAGCACGCCCCGGCGCCGGGTGACGGCCCAGCGGTTGTGGTCCGGTAAATGTGCTCTCAGCACTTCGATGGCGGCGGCTTCGTCGTCCAGGCCGACCGCCCAGAGGGTCGCCTGTACAGTGGCGCCGCCCTGGCCCCAGGGGCCGGTGAACCGGCGGTGTTTCGGGTCCAGTAGCTGGCGTTCCAGCCACAGCGGTTGGCCGTCCAGGCTTAAATGGAAACGCTGTTCCAGTTCGCCGGTGGCAAACGGCAGGTCGCTGGCCGGGCGGCCCAGCGCGAGCACTTCCCAGCCCAGGGTTCGGGCGTCGGTTTCCAGTTCAATGGTGGTGGTTTGCAAACCACGGGAGCCGTCGAAGGCGATGGTTTCCTGGGGCAGGTATTCCAGAATCGCGTCTTTGGCTACCAGCAACCGGGTGTGCTGGCCCCAGGCCACGCCATGGCTGTCGGCCTTGTACAGTTTCGCTGCGGCCGGGGTGGTCAAAAGCGCATGGCCACCTTCGGCCACAGAGGCTTCGATGCGCAGTTCGTCGCCGCTCACCATGCCACCTGGGGGATGCAGCAGGTACACATGACAGCAGCCGGTTTTGCCCTCCGGGTAGAAGGGGCGCTGCACCCGCAGTGGACCATGGTGGCGCCGGCGCACCAACCGGGTTACCGGCGCAGGTTCGCTCTCGGTACGTGCCTCAAAGCCCAGTTCCAGGGCCGCCGCCCAGCGCCGTTCGGTGTCGAAACGGTGGCCGGAGGCGTGGCGGTCGATGGCTTGGTAGGCGGTCATACGGTCAGGTGCTGTTTGATGAGTTCATCGGTCAGCCCGGTAATATCGCCTTCCGCCACACGCCGGCCCCGGTCGAGGATGGCGAAGCGGTCGGCGTATTTGCGGGCAAACGGCAGTTTCTGCTCCACCAGCAGCACAGTCAGGCCGTCTTCTTCAATCAACCGACGAATCACCTCGCCAATCTGGGCCACGATGTTGGGCTGGATGCCCTCCCCCGGCTCGTCGAGGATCAGCAGCCTCGGCTCAATCACCAGCGCTCGGCCAATGGCCAGCTGTTGCTGCTGGCCGCCGGAGAGATCGCCGCCCCGGCGGTGTTTCATTTCTTTCAGCACCGGGAAGAGTTCGTAGATACGCTCGGGGATTTGCTTGCTGCCATCGGCCCGCACCGCCAGACCGGTGCGCAGGTTTTCCTCCACGGTCAGCAGCGGGAAGATCTGCCGGCCCTGGGGCACGTAGCCGATGCCCAGACGGGAGCGGTCTTCGATTTTCTTTTTGGTGAGTTCCACATCCCGGGCGAATTCAATAGACCCGCTTTTCACGGTTTCCTCGCCCATGATGCATTTCATCAGCGTGGTCTTGCCCACGCCGTTGCGGCCCATCACACAGGTGCACTGGCCCTGGGGCACGTCCAGCTCCAGGTCCCAGAGGGTGTGGCTTTCGCCGTAAAACTGGTTGAGTTTTTCAATCTTGAGCATCAGGCCTCCTCCCCCAGATACACCTTGATCACGTCCGGGTCGTTGGAGACCTGGTCCATGGTGCCTTCGGCCAGCACGCTGCCCTGGTGCAGTACGGTGACTTTGCGGGCGATGGAGCGCACGAAGCCCATGTCGTGCTCTACCACCACCACGGACTGTTTGCCCGCAAGACTGGTGAGCAGTTCAGCGGTGCGTTCCATTTCCTGTTCGGTCATGCCGGCCACGGGTTCATCCACCAGCAGCAGCCGGGGTTTCTGCATCAGCAGCATGCCGATCTCCAGCCACTGTTTCTGACCGTGGGAGAGGATGCCGGCGGGCTTGTCGCGCAGCGCCTGCAGACCGATCATTTCCAGGATTTCGTCAATCCGGTCCCGGTATTCCGCGGTCATGATGGCGGTCAGGGTGGGCAGGATGCGTTTGTCAGCGGCCATGGCCAGTTCGAGGTTTTCGAATACGGTCAGGGCCTCGAACACAGTGGGCTTCTGGAACTTGCGGCCAATGCCCAGGGTGGCAATGTCCGGCTCGTTCATGCGCAGCAGGTTGTGGCGGCTGCCGAACCACACCGAGCCGGTATCGGGCCGGGTTTTACCGGTGATGATGTCCATCATGGTGGTTTTGCCCGCCCCGTTGGGGCCGATGATGCAACGCAGTTCGCCGTCGTCGATGGTGAGGTTGAGGTTGTTGATGGCCTTGAAGCCATCGAAACTCACACTCACGCCTTCCATGTACAGGATCGGCCCGTGGCGCACGTCGACCGGCGACGCCACGGGGGTGAGAAAATCGAACACCTGGTCCCGGTTAGTGAGTTGTTCAAATATGCTCATGCGGTGGCCTCCTGAGCGCCGGGTTGGTCATCGTCCTTCTGGCGGCGTTTCTGTAGCAGGCCAGCAATGCCCTTCGGCAGGAACACAGTCACCAGCACGAACAGCGCACCCAGGGCAAACAGCCAGGCGTCCGGCATGATGCCCGTGAACACGGTCTTGGCGTAGTTCACCAGCAAGGCGCCGATCACCGCCCCGTACAGGGTGGCGCGGCCACCCAGGGCCACCCACACCACGATTTCAATAGAGAACAGCGGCGAGAATTCGCTGGGGTTGATGATGCCCACCTGTGGCACATACAACGCGCCGGCCACACCCGCCAGCATGGCGGAGACCACGAACACAAACAGCTGCACCCGCTCCACCCGGTAACCCAGGAACCGGGTACGGGCTTCGGCATCGCGGCAGGCCACGCTGACCCGGCCCAGCTTGCTGGTCACAATGGCACGGCACACGACATAGCCCACCGCCAGCGCGATGCCGGTCGCCAGGAAAAGGCCAAGCCGGGTGGCGTCGCTGCGCAGGTTGAAGCCGAGGATGTCTTTGAAATCGGTCAGGCCATTGTTGCCACCGAAGCCCATCTCGTTGCGGAAGAACGCCAGCATCAACGCAAAGGTGAGTGCCTGGGTGATGATGGAGAGGTACACGCCGGTTACCCGGGAGCGGAAGGCCAGGAAGCCGAACACCAGCGCCAGCAGGCCCGGGGCCAGCAGCACCATGATGAAGGCGAACCAGGCCATATCGAACCCTTGCCAGTACCAGGGCAGCTCCTGCCAGTTCAGGAACACCATGAAGTCCGGCAACACAGGATCGCCATACACGCCGCGATCACCGATCTGGCGCATCAGGTACATGCCCATGGCGTAGCCGCCGAGGGCAAAGAAGGCGCCGTGGCCCAGACTGAGAATGCCCAGATAACCCCACACCAGGTCCACCGCCACCGCCAGCAGGGCGTAGCACAGGTACTTACCCAAAAGGGTAACGGTGTAAGCACTTACATGCAGGGCACTGTCTTCCGGCATATACAGATGCAGGAAGGTAACCACCACCAGGGCGGCGAACAGCACACCAAGGAAAACTTGGGTGGAACGCTCCTGGAAGGGCCGGAGCAGCCAGGTTTGTGATGTCGCCATAACTCAGCCCTCCGCCGCCCGGCCTTTCTGCGGGAATAGCCCGCGTGGCCGCTTTTGAATGAACAGAATGATCAGCACCAGCACCATGATTTTGGCGAGGACCGCACCAGCCCAGGGTTCCAGCAGCTGGTTGATGGTGCCCAGGGAAAGCCCGGCAATGAGGGTGCCCCAGAGATTGCCCACACCACCGAACACCACCACCATGAACGAGTCGATGATGTAGTTCTGGCCCAGGTTGGGGCCAACGTTGGTGATCTGCGACAGGGCCACGCCCGCCAGCCCGGCCACACCGGAGCCCAGGGCGAAGGTCATAATGTCCACTTTGGTGGCTTTAATGCCCATGGAGCGGGCCATGGCCCGGTTCTGGGTAACAGCACGGACTTCCAGACCCAGGCGTGTCTTGCGCATGATCAGCATCAGCCCGGCGAATACCACCAGGGCAAAGCCAATCACGTACAGGCGGTTCAGGGTGAGCGACAACGCCTCGTTCACCATGATCGAGCCGCTCATCCACTCGGGCGTGACCACGCTGCGGTTGAGCGGAGAAATCACCGTACGCACCAGTTGTTGCAGAATCAGGCTGATGCCAAAGGTGGCCAGCAGGGTTTCCAGCGGGCGGCCCTTCAGGTACTGGATAACGCTGCGCTCAATGGCGATGCCCGCCAGCGCCGCCACCAGGAATCCGGCCGGAATCGACAGGATCAGGGCCAGGCCAGGCTGGCCCGGGAACAGTTGCTGCATGCCCCAGGTGGTGTAGGCACCGAGCATGATCAGCTCGCCATGGGCCATGTTGATCACGCCCATCACACCAAAGGTGATGGCGAGGCCAATGGCGGCCAGTACCAGTACCGAGCCGAGGGACAGGCCAAAATACAGGGTTTCGGCAGCGCGGTTGAGTTTCAGTTTCTGCTCAATGCTGGCCAGGGCTTTCTCGGCCGCAGCCGCCAGCGCAGGGTCATCGCTGTTAACGGCATTATTCAGGGCGGCACGCACGGTCGGGTTCAGGCTGCCGGCCAAAGTGGCTACCGCCTCAACATCGCCCTGCTCCACCTGGTAAATGGCCAGGGCATTGGTGAGCATGTCACGCACCTGGCCGTTGTCTTCCACCTGCAAACGGGCCTGCAGCTGGGTGGCCAGCGCTTCATTCACGTCGCCCAGCAGATTGCGCGCGGCATCAAGGCGTTGGCCTGGGTCGGCCACGGTCAGGTCGATAACCGAGAGGATGCCCTCGATGTCGGCCCGCAGGGCGTTGTTCACGCGCAGGCTTTGCAGATCACGGCGCGACATTTCACCCAGGTCTTCGCCGGTCAGGGCGTCGGCGATCTGCCAGTTACGGCCCCGGTTGTTAACCACAATCACCAGGGCACCGGTGTCTTCAATCATCGCGAGTTTGCCGTCGCGAACGGCTTCCAGCCAGCCCCGGGCGCGTTCGTCGCCGGTTTCGGAGAGGGCTTTGAGTAAGTCGGTTTTTTCAGCTTGCCCGGCTTCTACGAGCCGTTTCAGCAGCGCTTCGGGCGCATTCGTCTGCGCCTGGGCATTCGCCAGTGTGGCCCCTAGGGCCAGACAGACAGCCAATACCATCCTGGCGAGCAATCGGTGAATGCTCATGATTCATTCCTGTTGGCTTGGGAATTCGGGAGCGGTGCCGGGCAGGCTCAGGCCTGCCCGGCTGTGCCCGGTTGGAGCTTAGTTGGAGGCCACGTCAGCCGAGCCACCACCGCACTTGCCGGTGACCACGTTGAAGTTGCCGCAGCGCAGAGGCGCCCGCCAGTCACTGATCAGGTCCTTGGAACCTGGCAGGAAGTCAGACCAGGCATCGCCAGCCACGGTAGACGGGGTTTCCCAGACCACGGAGAACTGGCCGTTGTCCTGGATCTCGCCAATCAGCACCGGCTTGGTGATGTGATGGTTCGGCATCATGGTGGCGTATCCGCCGGTAAGGTTCGGTACGCTCACACCGATGATGGCGTCTTTCACTTCATCCACGTCGGCGGTGCCGGCTTTCTTCACCGCTTCAACGTACATGTTGAAACCGATGTAGTGGGCTTCCATCGGGTCGTTGGTGACGGCGGCATCGTCGCCCTTGTAGGCAACCCAGGCGTCGATGAAGTCGTAGTTGGCGTCGTTATCCACGCTCATGAAGTAGTTCCAGGCAGCCAGGTGGCCAACCAGCGGAGCGGTGTCGATGCCGGAGAGTTCCTGTTCACCCACGGAGAACGCAACCACGGGAATGTCGGTGGCGGAAATGCCCTGGTTGCCCAGTTCACGGTAGAAGGGCACGTTGGCGTCGCCGTTGATGGTGGAGACCACGGCGGTCTTCTTGCCGGCGCTGCCGAATTTCTTGATGTCAGACACGATGGTCTGCCAGTCAGAGTGGCCGAAAGGCGTGTAGTTGATCATGATGTCGCCGGCGGCCACACCTTTGTCTTTCAGGTAGGTTTCCAGAATCTTGTTGGTGGTGCGTGGGTAAACGTAGTCGGTGCCCGCCAGCACCCAGCGCTCAACACCCAGATCGTTCATCAGGTAATCAACCGCTGGAATCGCCTGCTGGTTGGGCGCCGCACCGGTGTAGAACACGTTTTCAGATGATTCCTCACCCTCGTACTGAACCGGGTAGAACAACAGGCCGTTCAGCTCCTCAACCACTGGCAATACGGATTTACGGGACACCGAGGTCCAGTTACCGAAGATCACGTCGACCTTTTCTTTCTCCAGCAGCTCACGGGCTTTCTCCGCGAACAGCGGCCAGTTGGAAGCGGGGTCAACCACCACCGGCTCCAGCTGGCGGCCAAGTACGCCACCGGCGGCGTTCTGCTTTTCAATCAGCATCAGCATGGTGTCTTTCAGCGCGGTTTCACTGATGGCCATGGTGCCGGACAGGGAATGGAGAATACCCACCTTGATGGGGTCTTCGGCGGCAAACGCGGTATTGATGGAACCGAAAGAGACAGACAGCGCCAATGCAGAGAGGCCCAGTTTCACGTGTTTTTTGATGCTCATGTTGTGCGTCCTTTTCGTTGGGTTATGAGTCGTCAACGCCTGAACCCCATAGCATCAGCTGTTCCAACACCACAGAAAATACTTTAAAAACATCATGTTATATATTGTTCATCGCGCATTTCGTAATCGCGCCACAAGATAGCGCACTAACCTTTGCTTCAATTTAGTGCACTGGGCAACCAAGCGCGCTGTTTGTGTGCACGACGCTCGCAGCACCCAAACCATGAACCCAAATTCACCGAAATACTCACAACAATGTAAGACATCTCGCACACACCAACGAGCCGATGTCCGGTATTTCCCCCACTCATGTTCAGTAAAATGGCGGTTGTCAGGGATGATAAGCCAGCACGGACGTTGGCTCAGGGATGGAAACTCCACGGATTCAGGAGTTGCCCGAAGGACAGGGCTGCAAGGATGAATGCAAGGACGAAGTGCTCAGGATGATGCGCGCCTGACGGATCAGGCAGGGGTCAGCCACGGAATGTCGGGACTACACGGATCGTAGTCCCATTCCGTGCACTCAGGCTCCAACACCTACCTACCGCCCTACCAGCAACCACTCGCTGTCATACCTGACTGTTCATAACAACATTATCGACACTCAGGAGTTCTCCGATGAAACACAACACCCTTCTGGCAACCCTCGTTTTGCTGTTCAGCCTGGCCACCGGCTTTGCCTACGCCAACGAAGCTGAAACCATCAATATCAATACAGCCGATGTAGCTACCCTGGCCTCGCTGAACGGTATTGGCGAAGCCAAGGCACAGGCGATCATCACTTACCGCGAAGAAAACGGCCCGTTTTCCGCCACCGAAGAGCTTGCCAAGGTGAAAGGTATTGGTGCCCGTACGGTTGAGAAGAATGCCGAGCGGCTCGCCGTAGAGTAAGACCCTGTCGGGCAGCCCCGGCTGCCCTTCCCTGCCCCTCTGGCGCAGCCATGCTGCCGCTGCTACCCTTGCCGGCCAACCCACACCAATCCGGCAGATTCAGATGATTCAAGGCGCCCTTTTGATTGCCCTGGCCGCGCTGCTCTGGGCCACCACAGGCATTGTTGCCAAGTTTCTGTTTACCGGCACAGAGCTTGAGGCCATCACCCTCGGTTTTCTTCGGCTGGTGGTTGCCCTGCCCTTCTTCTGGCTGCTGATGCGCCGGGAGCAGAAGCAACTGGTTGCCACCCACCCCGGCCAGCAGGTTGCCGGCAGCTCGCTCCGTTCGCTGGACCTGAAAGCCTTTCTGCCATTGGCCGCTCTTGGCCTGTTCCAGGCGTTTTACCAGGGCAGCTACCTGCTGGCCGTCGACCTGACCGGCGCTGGCATTGCCACCCTGATTTCCCTGTGCCTGCCGCCCGTCCTGGTGGCCATTCTGGCCGCGCCGCTGCTCGGGGAAAAACCGAACCTGCTGACGGTCATCGCAGCACTCGCCGCCATTGCCGGCACCGGCATGCTGGTGGTCAGCGATATGGATACCGCCGGTTCACTGCGCCTTGCAGGTATTCTGATGGCGTTGCTGGCTGCCGCCGTCTATACCGGCTTCACACTGACCAGCCGCTACAACTCTGCCGGCACACCGGTATTCACAACCGCCTTTATCTGCTTTGCCACGGCAGCGTTACTGCTGTTGCCGGTGGTTGCATTCAGTGGAGGGTTTGAAGGGCTGGACACTCTGGGGCTGAAGCACTGGCTGATGATTGTCTACATCGGCGTGGTGCCCACCTGCATCGGCTATGTAAGCTTTTTTAGCGGTATAAAAACCACACCTGCCACCTTGTCCAGCATTATCGTAACGCTGGAGCCGCTCTTTGTGGCGCTACTGGCCTGGGTGATTCTGGGGGAAGTGTTGGGGCCTGTCGGTATTGCCGGAGCACTGATTCTGACCATAGCGGTGATCGTGGCCTCCCGCTATGGCAAATCCCCGGATACCAGTGCCGAGCACTGATACCGGGGCTACCGCTGGTTAACACGCGCAGAGATCAGCTGTCTTTGCGCTGTTTTTCCAGCATGTTCGGCTGCAGGATTTCAATCCAGTAGCCGTCCGGGTCTTTGATAAAGGCCAGGCCTTTCATCTTTCCGTCGTCCGGCTTCTTCACAAACTCCACGCCCAGTTTTTCGAAACGCTCGCACGCGGCGTAAACATCCGGCACTGCAACACCGATGTGGCCAAAGCCCTGGGGCTGGTCGTTGCCATTGTGGTAAGCGAAGTCTGCATCGTCTTCGGTACCCCAGTTGTGGGTGAGTTCCAGCATGGCTTCGCGCCCGAAGGTATAGGTTGTGCGATGGGCATCGTCTGCCGGTACAGATTGGGCCTGTTTGTCATCCAGGTAGCCGAGGAAATAGAGCGTGAACTTCATTTCCGGGAAATCCAGTTTACGCACCAGCCGCATCCCCATTACCCGGGTGTAGAAGTCCAGGGAGCGCTCAGGCTCTTTAATGCGCATCATGGTCTGGTTGAACACATAACCTTCGGTTTCCGGTACCGGAGCGTCGTAAAGACCGGGCGCCTGCTCGAAATGCTTGGGCATCGTGGTTTCCCCTTTGGTTTAGAGGGTGATTTTAAGGATTCAACTCCTATCACTGCGTGCGGCTGGCGCCGATTTCAAGGTCATAGACCGCTCCCATGCGACCAGCCGGTTTGTGAAACAGCGCACAGATACCCACGCCCTCCCCGCCTTAAAGTACACCTGCACAACAAATAACCGCCCGCCTTGCAAAAGGCACCAGCGCGGGCTCCGGCAAAGACGGGCTGTCCATTCACGATGTCGAGTTCCGGGCGGACATTGATATGCCGGTTTTCAAGATTGGCGGCACCAGTATCGGTACGGTGCAGTTCACCGATTTTGCCATTACTGACACCACCATGATGGTTTACGGGCGCTGATAGAACCTCGCGTGGCACCGTTCACTGGACAAGGCCCACGCCGGTCAGGGTAAACTGCCTGCCCTGATACGGCGGGCGAGCAATGGCAAGCGAGACTGACAGCGATTACCAGAAACGGACCTCCTGGCGCAGGCTGACGCTGTTCAGCCTGGTCTTCCTGCTGATGACCGGCGCAGGCCTCTATGCCGTATACGACCGCTTTGCCGGCCGCAGTTTCGAGTTTGATAACCGCCTGCTCTCCCCTACATTATTGATCCCGGCCGCGGCCCTGCTGCTGGTGTATTACCTGGCCGATGGCCTGCGCCTGCACTACACACTTCGGGCGCTCGGCCACCGGCTGCCCTTGCGCAAAGTATTCCGGCTGGTGTTTATCAACCTGTTTTTCTCCAACGTCACGCCCATGGCCACGGGTGGTGGCTTTGCCCAGATCTGGTACCTGACCCGCCACGGTGTGCCGGTTGCCCGCGCCACAGCCGCCACCACGATTCGCACGGTACTGGCGGTGATCTTCATTTTCTCCCTGACACCGGTCTTTCTGCTCACGCTGGACGCACTCGATGGCGGGGTCTTATCGTCTGGTGTCAGCACGGCCCTGGCCGTGTTCGTAACCCTGTATCTGGGATTTTTTGCGGTGCTGCTGCTCCGCACCCGCTGGCTGATTGCCCCTCTGAGCGCCCTGATCGCCGGGCTTCGCAAGGCCCACCTGATCAACGCCTGCCGCCACGACCGGTGGCAGTTCAAACTGCGCCGGGAAATGCTCCGGTTTGCCCAGTGCTTCAGCGATTACCTGCAAGGTAACCCCCGCGATATACTGCTCTCGGTGGGCTTTACCGCGCTGTTCCTGCTCAGTTTGTTCAGCTTTCCGGCGCTGCTGATCCATGGTCTGGGCTATGAGGTGGATTACCCAGTCACTCTGGGGCTGCTGGTGGTGACAACCTTCATCATGTACTTCTCACCCACCCCGGGCGCCTCCGGCATTTCCGAAGGGGTGTTCGGCAGTTTCTTCCGGGATATCCTATCGGGTAACCACCTGGTGCTGGTCACCATTGCCTGGCGCTTTCTGACGATCTACCTGGGTATGCTGATCGGCCTGCTGGTGATGCAAAGGGAACTGATCAAAAGCCACCGGAGCGTGTCATGACCCGACGAAACCCGCTGAAACTCCTGTTTTACCTGTGCCTGGTAATTGTCGTGGCCTTGATCGGCTACAAGGTGTACCTGAATTTCTTCAAGCAGGATTTCGAAGCCCTGCACAGCGGGCAGGTGGAGAGAATCCACCAGCGCACACCACCCGGCGAAGGTATCCGCTTTGCAGTAGTCGGCAACATCAACAATTCGGTCGGCATTTTCGAGCGGCGCTTTATTCCGGAACTGAACCAGGCCGGGCTGGATTTCCTGGTTTCCGCCGGCAACGCGGTCAGCGGCGGTGGCGAAGACAAATACCGGGCGCTGTACGGCACCCTGAGCCACCTGGAGATTCCCTACTTACTCACCTTCGGGGCCCACGAATACGAGGACTTCGGCAGCTTCCGGTTCTACGACCACTTCGGGCCACATTTCTACAGCATCCGTACCGGCAACACCCGGCTGATTTTTCTCGACAGCACCGGCAAAACCCCCTGGCGCTGGCAAATACGCTGGCTGAGGGACCTGCTGGCCCACGACACCAGTAACGCCCAGATCCTGTTTGTTGGCCATCCGCTGTTGAAACCGCTAACCCCGATCCTGTTTGACGGAGAAGAAGACTACTTGCAGCCGGAAGCCTTTCGCCAGGCGTTGATGCAGCTGGTGAAGGAGCAGGATATCGACCTGGTGCTTTCCGCCAACCTGTCCCTGTATGACGAACAGGAGATTGACGGCACTCCGTACATCACGACCGGCGGCGCCGGAGGCCTGGTACTCAACACAGAAGAAAGCTTTTACCACTACGTTGACGTGTCCGTCTCGCCGAACGGCGAGGTGCAACACCAGATGAAGCGCCTAGAGGTGGGCCAGCACCCCCTCTGGAAACGGCTGGAAGGTTTCTGGTTCTTTATCTACTCCCTGTTCTATACCGGCTTTTTGAACTTCATCCTGATTGTGTCCGTGTTTGTGGCCATCACCATCAAACTGTACCAGGTGATCTTCATCGGCAAAGACTACTATCCGGACTACGACCTGGACCCTACGCCCTGGCTGGAGAAACCGTTACGGGTGGCCATGTTTACCAACAACTACCTGCCGTTCATTGGCGGTGTGCCGATTTCCATCGAACGATTGCGCAACGGGCTGGAGCAGCTGGGCGACAGCACCCTGGTTATCGCGCCAAAATACCGCGACCAGTCCGACCAGGAAGATGCAGTGGTTCGCGTGCCCTCGCTGCTGGCCATGGGCGAGAAGCGGGAGTTCCGGCTGGCCAATATCTTCCTGGCCCGCATTCGCAAACAGGTGCGGGCGTTCCGGCCTGATGTGATTCACCTGCATCATCCGTTCTGGCTCGGCAGCCTGGGGCTGTTTATGGCCCGCCAGCTCGGCGTTCCGGCCATCTACACCTACCACACCCGGCTGGAGCACTATGCCCACTTCGTGCCCCTGCCCGGCATGCTGTTCCGCAACCTGATTTCCCACGCGTTGATCAAGCGTTTTGCTAACCGCTGCGACGGGGTGATTGTGCCCACCTACTCCACCGAGGAATACCTGCGCATGATCGGAGTAACCACGCCCACCTTTGTGCAGCCCACCGGCATCGAGTACCAGCGCTTTCAGTCGGTAGAAAAAGCCGACGTTGACGCCCTGCGCAATAAACTGGGGCTGACCAACGAAAAGGTTTTCATCAGCGTGGCGCGGTTGTCTAACGAGAAAAACATCGATTTCATGATTGAAGCCATCGACCGGCTGAGGAAAGAAACCAGCGTACCGTTCCGTTTCCTGATGATCGGCGACGGGCACCAGCGGGACCGCCTTCAGAAAAAAATTGAAAGCCTGGACCTGGCAAGCCATTTCACCCTGGCTGGTGCGGTGCAACCGGAGGAAATGGCGATCTGGTACAACCTGGGCGATGCCTTCCTGTTCGCCTCCAAATCCGAAACCCAGGGCATGGTCATCCTGGAGGCCATGTCTGCCGGCTTGCCGGTGGTAGCCGTCCGCGCCAGTGGCATTGAAGACGTGGTGCGCGACGGCCTGAATGGCTACAAGACGCCGGAGAACCAGGCCCGCTGGCTTGAGAAGGCCCGGCAACTGCTGGAAGATGACGCACTGCGTGCGGAACTCTCCGACAAGGCCCGCAGCTTTGCCGCAGACTACTCCATCGAACAGTTTGCCCGGGATGTCCGTGGCATTTACGCCACCAGCCTGGCGGCCAGGCAAAAGCGACACTGACCGGCACACGCCGGTGTTGGGCACAGCCGCCTGATCGGTTTACACTGAAAGCACGTAAGCGATATGAGCAACGTCACTTTCAAGACTGGAGAAGCCTGTGAGCGGCATACCTGTTGGCATCAGCACCTGCCTGCTCGGCAAGGAAGTTCGCCACGATGGCGGCCATAAACACTCCCGATACTGCACCCAGGTGCTGTCTAAGCATTTCGAGTTCCGTTCTATCTGCCCGGAGCTGGAAGCGGGCCTTGGCGTGCCCCGCCCGGCCATTCACCTGCGCGAGCACGAAGACGGGCTGCACCTGATTGAAAGCAAAGGCACCAAAGACCACACACAACCCATGCAGGACTTCATCCAGCAGATTTTGCCCTCCCTGGAGAATCTGCGCGGCTATATCCTGATGGCGAAGTCCCCCAGCTGCGGCATGGATCGCATCAAGATCCATAACGCCGAGGGTGCCTTCATGCATCGCGATGGCCGGGGCATGTTCGCGGATGCCCTGATGAAAGCCTACCCGCTGATGCCGGTGGAAGAAGAGGGCCGCCTGCACGACGACATGCTGCGGGAAAACTTTATCGAGCGTGTGTTCGCCTACGACGACTGGATGCAGAACGTGGCCGGCGACCAGCTCACCAAGCAGTCACTGCTGGAGTTCCACCAGCGCCACAAGTTCACCCTGCTGGCCCATTCTGAAAAGATCTACCGCCAGTTGGGGCCGATGCTGGCCGATTTGAAATCCGAGCCGCTGGCGCAGATTGCCGAGCGCTATATTCACGGCTTTATGGAAGCCATGACCCAGAAAGTGAGCCGGGGCTCCCACGTGAATGCCATGCAGCATTTGCTGGGCTACCTGAAAGACGGAATGTCTGCCGAAGAGAAAACGGTGCTGCTGGAGCAGATTGAAGCCTACCGGCGCGGCGAGATCCCGCTGGTGGTGCCGATGACGCTGCTGCGCCTGGCCCAGCGCAAGGAGCCGGTAGACTACCTGCACACCCAGAAATACCTGACCCCCTACCCGGACGAGCTGGGGCTGCGAAACAACGTATAACCGGTTTCCGCAAACAAAAACGGGGCAGATGGTTGAACCACCTGTCCCGTTTTTTTAACCGACGCTGCTCAGAAACCGTAGAGCAAAGACAGCGACGTTTCGGTGTCGGTCTTGTCTGAACCTTCCGGCGCATCCGATACATGCTTCACCCGGAACGCCACTTTCATGGACAGGCTGTTCACGATGGTGCTCTGCAAGGAGGTCTCAGACTCGGTGATGGTGTTGTTGTAATCCAGGCCGATTTCCGTGCTCAGTTTCTGCCGGAACAGGGAGGTTTCAGACAAACCGTAATCGAACTGGCCTGCCAGCCGCGCGATGGCTTCTTCTTCCACGTCACGACCGGTGTCCACGTCCACCTGCATGAGCTTGTTGTAGCGATAACCGGCGCCGGCAGACAGGTCCAGGAAGGAACGGTCGCCAGACTGCCACACCCGGTTGCCATAACCGGTGGTCAGGGTGGATTCAAAGTCGTAGCCGGAGAAACGGTCATCCTCCCAGGACCCGCGAACAAACCAGTACTGATGGTCGTCGAACTTGCGGTTGGCTTCCAGTGCAGCCTTGTATTCCTCGGCAGTGGTTTGGTCTTCCGCCTCGGTGTACCTGGAACTGAAATCGCCGCTGTTACGCCAGGTGCCGGTTTCGTGAATCAGCCCCAGCCGGCCGTTCACCTTGGTTTCCTCGCTGTTACCGGTGGTCATCAACACACCCAGTTCGGCTTCGCCTTTCCAGTTTCCGCTTTCCTGGGCATGAACCATCGGGGCCAGTGCCATACAGGCGACTACCAGCGGTTTCCTGATCAACATAGTTTCTCCTTGGTTGAGTTTTCTTTAATTCGACGCAGACTTACGTGCGTTTTCCCCCTCCAGACTTCTGCGGGCCTGTTGCTCGCGCTCGGCCTTCTTTCGGGCCTTGCGCTCGGCAATAATGCGGGCCGCTTCGCCACCCACGTGGGCTTCGCCACGTTCCTCGGCCAGACGCATCTGGCGCTCGCGCTCCTTGAACCGGGCTTTCTGTTCCTCGGTCAGGGAGTCGATGCACTGGTGGCAGCTCACACCCTGTTCGTATTCCGGGCGCTGTTTATCGTCTTCGGTAATGGGCCGGCGGCAGGCGTGGCACTGGTCGTAGTCACCACGCTCCAGGTTATGGTTGACGGTAACCCGGTCGTCGAATACAAAACACTCGCCCTGCCACAGGCTCTGCTCCTGAGGCACCTCTTCCAGGTACTTCAGAATGCCGCCCTTGAGGTGATACACCTCGTCAAACCCCTGTTCTTTCAGGTAAGCGGTGGACTTTTCGCAACGAATGCCGCCGGTACAGAACATGGCGACTTTCTTGTGTTTTTGCGGGTCCAGATTCTGTTTCACATACTCGGGAAATTCCCGGAAGGTGTCAGTGGCCGGATTGACGGCGTTTTTGAAGGTACCAATCTCCACTTCATACTGGTTACGGGTGTCGACCAGCAGCACTTCCGGGTCTGAAATCAGGTCGTTCCATTCTTTGGGGTCTACGTAGGTACCCACGACGCGTTTCGGGTCGATACCTTGCACGCCCATGGTGACGATTTCTTTCTTGAGTTTGACCTTGGTGCGTTTGAACGGCTGGAATTCCACGAAGGATTCTTTGTAATCCACGCCTTCAAAGCGGTCGTCGCTGGCGATCCAGGCTTTTACGGCGTCGATGCCTTCACGGCTGCCGGCGATGGTGCCGTTGATGCCTTCACGGGCCAGCAGCAGGGTGCCGTGGACGTCTTTTTCCAGCATGAGGTTCAGCAGTGGCTGGCGTAGGTCTTTGTAATCATTCAATACTGCGAACTTGTACAGTGCGCAGACAACGATGTTGTTGCTCATGGTTTTCTCCTGCGGGCCGGATCGTAAATCCGGAGCATGGTTTGTGGTGTTCACGGAAGGGGGCAGAGTTTAACCAACCTGAGTTTGGACGCAAGTAGGTGCTAGCCGTGGAAGGTGCCGTGGATGCCGCCCTGACTGGGGGATGTCTTTCCAAAATACGCTGTGAATACGTCCTTGTACGCTCGGCTCCGCCATCCATGGCTCCGCACGATTTTGGAAAGACATCCCCCACCCAGGGCTAACTCTTCGCCTAGCCGCCGCAACGCATGCTGCGTTACCAGGCGAGAGCTTTAGTCTGCCGTTTTATTCAATTCACGCTCTACGACCGCAGACAACTGCCCCCAACCCGGGCGGGTCAGCTGGATGTTGTCCACCATCACTGTCGGAGTGCTGGAAACACGCATTTGAACGGCAACCTGCAGGCTCTGTTCTACCGCTTCTTTGTGCAGTTCGGTTTCCAGGCAGCGGCGGAAGCGGCGTTCTTCCAGGTCCATGCCGTTGGCGTAGCGGGTGAAGGTGGCTATCGGGTCGTTGGAGCCGCTCCATTCGCCCTGAGCGTCGTAGAGTTTGTCGTGCATGGCCCAGTATTGGCCCTGGTCACCGGCGCAGCGGGCGGCCTGGGCTGCGGGCATGGCGTTCTGGTGTTGGCGTAGGGGGAGGTCGAAGTAGACGAAGCGGACTTTGCCTGTTTCGACGTATTCCTGCTTCAAACGCTGGCTGGCTTCGGCGAAGCGGGCGCAGGCGGGGCATTGGTAGTCGGCAAATTCACGCACGACGACTCTGGCGTTTTCGGAGCCAACGGAGGTGCCGTACTGGTCAAGGAAGGCCGGGAAAGGTTCGGCGTTCGCGGCGGCCACCGGCAGTTCGTCGGAGGTCGGGGCCGGTGGGGTTGTGAGGAAGTACAGGGCGGCGGCCACAGCCACAACAACCACCAATGCACCTGCAATCAGCAGGGGCTTTTTGTTGTTTTTCCTGGCTGGCGAGGGGGCGCCGTTTTGTTTGCGTCGTTTGGCTTCACCCATCTGGGGCTCCTTGTTATACGTTCGGAAACTGGCGGGCGAAGGTTTGGAGTTCCGGGAAGAACGTCAGGAAATTCGCCTCGAGTTCCGGCTCATTGTCCCGAATTTCGTCAATTATTCCAGTGAATTGGTTGGGGAAGCGGATTCGGCCGGCAACCCGGTCCAGGGCGAAGCCAATATTGTCGAGGTCCTGATAGGCGCCAAACCAGTCGTGCTCCACCATACGGCGGGTGACTTTGACCATGGCAGGCGGCATGACTTGTTCGTGGCACTGCAGCTCTTGATAGACCGTCTGCACAAACTCCCCACTCTCGCAGTCGGCAAACCGGCACCAGTGCCGCAACAGGAAATGGTCGTAGAGAATGTCCAGCGCCACGCCGGCAAAGCGCCGGCGCTGGCTGGAGAACAGTCGCTTGCTGGCCAGCACTTGCGGGTGCTGGTCGGTGAAGCTATCGACTGCCAGGTGGTGGCGAACGCCTTCCAGCACCGGGGGGGGCAAGGCCGCCCAGTCCACACCCCGGGAGAAATCCCCGAGGATGCTGCCCACACGTGCCTCGGGGGAGTCAGGGGCGAGGAAGGTGTGGGCGAGGTGGTTCATACTCAGTCTTCTGCTAGTTCGATTTCTTCGGCAATATAGTCACTCGAAGCCGACCCGGAATATTCGATTTCCAGCAACGGACGCTGACCTGCATTCAGGGCATCTTCCAGAGCGTCACGACTCGTATCATCAAACTCCGCGCCGCTGGTCTCGATCTCAATCCCAAGAATACTGAAAACAGTGCCGGAAACCTCAGTTAGCTCCCCAGTTAGCTCAAACTCGAGCTCCTCGCCGGCTTCAGAATCATCATCGTCCCGCTCAATCCGGAATGCTTCCAGGAACACAACGCCAGACGCACTGGTACGTTCGATACCATCAACCTCCAGCTCGTAGCTGCCGTTCAGGTCTGCCAGTTTCAGGCGCTGATCACTGTCATCGTCACTGATAATGGTCAGGGGGGTAACCTTGACTAGCACGCCACCCACCCGGAAGGTTTCATTAGCCGGGTCCAGAGTATTTACATCGACCACACCTTCGACAGAGGCATTACCTTCACGGGCCTCGATTTCCTCTGCCAATACAGTGCCATCACTCCGGAATGTGCCTTCCACCTGAATCAACAGGCCTGGTACCAAGTCTGATTCCGTGAGGTCGTCATCGAACTCCGTGTCGTTATCTACCTGAACGATCAGGCCATTGATCCGGAAAGTCCGTGAACTTGCGCTGTAGGCCGAATTGACGGGCCCGGCGAACTCGATTTCGTCGCCAGAGCCCCGACGATAGCGGCGAATCTCGCCTTCATTGACTTGTTCCGCAATGAAATCAGTGCCCGAAATCGAGCCTTCGACTTCCACCAGCAGCAGATCGGCGAGGTCGGTCTCACTCAGGTCATCAGTAAACAAGGCGCTGCCATAGGAAACCAGCTGACCGTTGATGCTGAACTGCTGAAGGCTGGTGTCGAGTGAGCCCGGATCAATGCGCCCTTCAATTTCCAAGTCGTTTTCGGTGCCATCAACCAGACCCAGAAAACTCGCTCGATAAACCCCATCTGGCTGGCGCCAGCCACTTACCCGCACAAAGTCACCGTTAGTCAGAGTGGTCAGGGTCGTTCGTTTGGTGACTGTCTGTTTATCGACAACCAAGGGTTGGCCGTAGATGGTGAAGGTCACCGCATCCACGGCACCGTCAGTATCCAGAATTTGCTGTACATCGGAGACGGGGCCACGGAAGGTATCGTCGTATTCAACAGTATCCGCGTCGCCGGAGCCATCATCACGCCACTCGCCATCAATCCTCAGGATCATGCCTTCTTCAAGCTGATCCTCGCGCTCGATGCCGTCATTGCTGATGACTTCGCCGTCAGTCTCAAACTTCACCCCATTCACAAACACACTGCCAAACCCGGAAACCGGCCCGACACTGGAGCCGGTGCCGCGAATGCCGCCGTCGGCTATACCGATACCGCCGCCTCCACCGCCGCCACAGGCACTGAAAATGCCGAAAGCCACAGGTGCGATTGCCAGGGAAAGGCGTTTACGGAGTTGGTCAGACGTCATTGTGCTCTCCCGCCAGCCATCCGGGCCGGCCATGGTTATCAGGTATCGTTAAAGCGACGGCGGGGAATGCCGTTGCTGAACAGGTCTTCAGGCTCAGCCAGTACCGATTCCGGTTCAGGCTGCCCCGCAGGAGCATAGGCGCTGCGTCTTAACAGAACATGACCGCTCTCCAGGGCCTCGACAATGCCCTTGCGCAGGAGTTCGTTCAGCACAACGGCAGACACCAGTTCGGGGTTGGCGCAACGCACCAGGTCGGTAAAGGCGTCATCCCCTTCGGCCAGGGCCAGCAGTATTCTGGGCTGGTGCTGCTCATCCAGGAAGTCACCGGTTCCCAACCAGCAGTTGATCACCTGCCGGGCACCGGGTGACAGCAAGGTGGTCACCAGCCCGGTCGGCTGCCATCGGGCAGGCTCCACCGTTGTGATCTTCGGGCTCATGAGCGTTTATCTCCGCTGGTGTCCGGTTGTATCGGTTCTTCGAAATAGAAAATGCCAACGCCGGTACGCACTTTGCTGGCGCCTTCATCCTGGTTTCCAGGCCCTTGGCGGTCATGGGGCCCCAGCCAGTCGTCCAGTTGTTCCAACAACGCCTGGGACTGTTCTGCCGAAATCTCCCGCCATCGTTCAATCACGTCTGCCGGGATGTTGTCGTAGGTCAGGGTCCGCTGGAACAGCGGCGGCTTCCCGGCCGAACGGCTGATCAGGTTGTGATCGATGGTAGCCACAAGATCAGATACGTCTTCACCGAAGATTTGGAGCATATCCTCACTGTCACCGGCCGGTACGTAGGCTCTTTGTTTTAGCTGGAGCCTGCCAGAGTCCGGCTCTACCGCAGCCACGCCCACCCGCATCAGCTCATCCAGCACAGCGCGCGGCGTCATGTCGCCGCTGTACTTGCGCACCAGTTCGGTGAAGCTGCCGGCACCTTCAAAATCCAGCATGGCGGGCTGTTTGTCGTCAGCCTGATAAGCCGGATCGTGTACCCAGCCAGACACCACACGGGATGCCCGGTTGGCGTTAGACCGGGATTCCCGCGCAGGGTTCTGGCCCGCCAGGATTTCCCGCTGGCGTTTGACTTCCTTGCGGGTAAGGCCGGTCATGACCGCTGCCCGGGAATCCGTAGGTTTACGCCGGCCATCACTGAAATCTTCCAGTGCCGCTTCCACATAGGCGCGTTTGACCAGTTCGGAGAATTCGCCGAAGGGCACACCGTTGCGCAACAGCAAACGGGCCAGGGGCCGCAAAATGCGGAACAGTGCTTTGTGGAGGGGGTTGGCATTGGCATCAGTCATGTTTGGGATTGTATTCCCATAGCGATTGTAAAAGCCAGAACGGGCCGCCAGCACTGCGGCCCGTTTCGGGATTACCGGTCAGTCGTCGTCACCGTCATCATCGTCCTCGTCTTCACGCTCGATGGTGAAGGCTTCCAGGTATCCGTCCCGGCGGCGACCCTCCACTTCTACATAGTCACCGACCATGAAGGCGTTGATATCGTCTACCCGGCTACGGCGGCCATCGTCATCGTCGTCATCATCAATCAGGGTGCTGGCCGTGAGTTGAACCCGAACGCCGCTGACAATCAGCACTTCACTGGCCAGGTCGATCTGCTCGATCCGGCCTTCCACCTCGTCATCGCCTTCCCGGCCTTCAATTTCCTCGGCCAGCAAGACACCGTTGCGGAAGTCGCCCTCTACCTTCACAAATACACCGTCCTGCAGGCTGCCGGCGCTGATGTCATCGAAATCAGTGTCGCTGTCGATCTGCACCAGCACACCGTTGATGCGGAAGGTTCGGGTACTGCTGTCGTAGTCGTAGAGATCACCGGAGATTTCGACGTCATCGTCGTCATCAAACAGGTCGTCTTCATCGCCAATTTCTTTGGCCATCAGGATCTCACCCTGCAGATAGCCTTCCACTTCTACCGCCATGCCGTCGCTCAGGTCATCCAGGTCAAAGTCGTCATCGCCACTGGCCAACTCGTAATTGACGGAGAAACCGTTAATGGTGAAGGTTCGGGCTATGGCATCCAGGTTTTGTACCACGCCTTCCAGCTCAACCTCATTGTCATCGTCGAAATCCAGTCCGCTAACCCTGGCGCCCACGTAACTGGCCCGGAAGCTGCCATCGTCCAGCCGCCAGCCGCTCACCCGCACCCGGTAGCTCTCCGGGCTGGCCGCCAGTTGCTCCGGGGTCGCGCCACGGAAGACCGTTTCATTGGTCAGGCCAATCACCTGGCCCAGCATTTCAAGCTGGCCGGTATTGGCCGAGGCGTCCCAGCTTGCCGCTGTCAGCGGGCCACGCAGGGTGTCGTCATAGGAAATGTCATCGGCCCGGCCTTCACCCCGGTCGTCCCAGCTGCCCTTCACTTTCAGGATCATGCCCTTGTCCAGCTGGTCTTCCCGCTCGAGCCCGTCATCGCTGTCCACCCGGCCATCGGTGGTAAAGCGAGTGCCGTTCACATATACACTGCCAAAGCCGGTAACCGCACCCACACTGGTGCCCTGGCTGCTGGCGCTGGTGTCAGCGGAACCGGAAGAGCCGGAGCCACCACCGCCACAGGCCGCCAGGCCACCCACCAAAGCTCCGGCCACCGCCAACTTGATCGCTTTCGAAAGTCCGTTACGTTTCATGTTCCATCTCCAGGCTGATTTCACTCAATCCGGCGCATTCTCACTAGGCGCCCATTCATTTGGGATATTATTCCCAATTATTTAAATGGGAAAATAATCCCAAACTTTGAGATTGTCCAGTTTTTGTTCATGAACTTTTTTTGAACCTGACCGGACAACGAACGTATACAGCAGAAGAAACACAAACCTGGAGACCGGTTATGCTGGGGTTCTTGAAGAGCGATCCGAAGAAGAAACTGCAAAAGGCCTATGAGGAAAAGCTGGCCAAGGCATTGCACGCGCAACGCAACGGCGATCTACGCAGCCACGGCACTTTGATGGAGGAAGCTGAAAAAATCTACGCTGAAATCCAGCAGCTGGACAAAGCCGGGGGCTGACAGCAATCCTCAGCCCCGGCCCGTTGGCTATTCGCCCATCAACTGGCGGATCCGTTGATTAAGGCGGTTCACCTCCCGGCGCATGTCCTGCACTTCGTCCAGTAGCTCCAGGGACATTGCAAGCCCCGGCAGGTTGAGTTTCAGATCCCGCTGCAGGCGCAGGGCTTTCTGAAGACGCTGGAGTGCGGCCACATCAAACTGCCACTGGCGCACTTCCGGCAGTTCCTGCAGCGGGGTGATCACTCCGTAATTCACCAGTTTGATCACAAACTCCGCGTGGCAGGCACCACGCTCGCAGATTTCGCGCAGGGTGAAGGTGCTGCCGTTGGTGTCGGTCACTTCTACGGTCACTATCTGGTCTTTATTTGTCATGTTCACCCCCACTCACACGTGCAGCTTGCTGCGCGGATTGAAGTCTTTTTCCAGCTCCGCCAGCGTCTCGTAGAGCTTTTCCGCCTCCGGCGTGTGTTGCTCAGGCATGGCCACCTGCAGCACCACAATCTGGTCGCCCGGATGCTTACCGGGGAAGCCCTTGCCTTTCAACCGGAGCTTGCGGCCGCTGGAAGACCCTTTGGGCACTTTCACGTTCACCTTGCCACCCACGGTTGGCACGGTCACCGTGGCACCCAGCGCAGCTTCCCAGGGTGCAACCGGTACCGTCACCAGTACATCCCGACCCTCGATGGAGAAATGGGGATGAGGTGCCAGTTCAATCTCAATGAACAGATCGCCCGGCTCGCCACCGCCTACACCGGGCGCGCCCTGGCCTTTCAGGCGAATGTGCTGGCCTTCACGCATACCAGCGGGAATCTTGACCTTCAGGGTTTTCTGCCGCGGCATCATGCGGCCATGGTCGTCGACTTCGTGCACTGTGAACGACACCTGTTTTTCACAGCCGTTAAAGGCCTCTTCCAGGAACAGGGCCAGGCGGGCGTGAACATCTTCCCCGCGCATTCTCGCGCCCTGGCGGAAACCACCACCGAAGTCTGCGCCTGAAAACCCGCCATGCCGGCCTCCGCCAAACATCTCCTCGAAAAACTCACTGAACTGCCGGGCATCGGCTTCGGTATATCCTCCGCCACCAAAGCCGGACGCACTCTGCCAGCCGGGTGGCGGCTGGAAGGAGCCATCGGCCCGGGCGCCGTATTTGTGCAGCTGGTCGTACTCGGCCCGCTTTTCCGGGTCTTTGAGCACTTCGTAGGCCTCGCCCACGTCCTTGAACTTGTCGCTGGCGTTCTCTTCCTTGCTCACATCCGGATGATATTTGCGCGCCAGCTTGCGGTAGGCCTTCTTGATGTCCTCGGGCGTAGCCGACTCGCTCACCCCCAGAACGGCGTAATAGTCTTTGAAGTCCATGTAACCCCTCGCATCTGACCAAAACATGATCTCTGACTTCTTATATTTGTCGCTGCCGTGGAAATTACAAGCTGCTTCCTTGCAGTCTTGCTGCAGATCAAACACTGAGACCGGGTTCACACCCTTTCTCCCGTGGCCGAATCTGACAACCTTTCGCCCCTGTTTGCGGTCGAGAAACGCCGGAGCTTGGGCAATAGTTGAAGGGCAGTATCCGTAGACGAATGGTCTACCCCTTACACATGGAGCTCTAACAATGATAAATAAAGCACACCGCTGGTCGCTCTCGGCGCTTGCCAGCAACGTCCTGAAACCCGCACTGGCACTCAGTGCCGCGCTGTTGTTTTCCGGTTGCAGCGAACTCGGCTACCTGCTGAGCAACGACAAAGTGACCGATGCCGACAACGACCAGGTAGTCTTTGTGGGCGATTCCATCTTTGCCCTGTCTGGCGAAATCCAGAACCAGCTGGAAGCCAGGGCCGGTGAAACCTTCCGCCGCTACACAGTTTCCGGTGCGGAGCTGTCAGGCGAGCTGATTGCCCCGTCTATTCCCCAGCAGTTCCGGGATGCGGTTGCTGATAACCCGGACATCGAAACCGTGGTGGGCGACGCCGGCGGCAATGACATCCTGATTCCGGCCATCGCCCTGAACTCCAATAACTGCAAAACACCCTGGTGGCGCTTCGGCCGGCTGAGCAAACAGTGTCGGGATTTCATCGATGATATCTACGTAGATGCTGTCGACTTTCTGAACGAGATGGCCGAAGCCGACGTCCAGAATGGCATTCTGACCGGCTACTACTACACCAAGAACGGCCTTTTCCGTCTGGATGATATGAAAGAAGCCGTGGACTACGGCAACGCCACCCTGGCCCGGGCCTGTGAGAACTCCGTGCTGAACTGCACCTTTGTGGACCCGCGCTGGGTGATCAACGACCGGGACATCATCTTTGATGGCATTCACCCGGCCGACAGCGGCTCGAAAAAGATCGCTGATCTGATCTGGCCGAAACTGCAACCGCTTCTCTGAAGCCCCAGCGTCCCGGCCGAGCATCGGCCGGGACCACATTCTGCAATACCACTGGCAGGACAGCTGCAATGAAACCACTCAATTCCGTATTGGCGCTCGGTGCCCTGGCCTTAGTGATTGCGGGCGGTTTTCATTACTGGCCCGAGTTATCAAAGCCGGCTATGCAAGCGCCCAATGGTTCCATCCCCTCGCGTGCGGCCGCGACGTCCGCCGCCGAGCTAACCCAAAGCGGCGACCAACGCGTTGTTGAACTGGCCGTTAAGTACCTGGAACTGTACGGCGACACCATCACCGAGCCGGCCACCCAGGCACGTCTGTATAACGAACGCCGAAACCTGTTGGCGCGTTATCCGGATTCCGGTAACGAACTTTTTCAGTCCGCCATCACCACCGCTTTTCCTGAACTGGCCGACAGCATTTTCGCGTTAATGGCCAAGCTGGACCGCTACAACCGATGGCTCGACAATCACGAGCTTCGTTTGCAGGGGCTGCCGGACATGGAACGCTACGCCGAACTCTGGCAGCAACGCGAAGCGATTTTCGGCCCGCTGGCAAGCCAGATCTGGGCCGAGGAACAAAACCCGGTGGAAGCGAAATCGGACCAGTTCCAGCAAACTCTGGCGCGGCTGGACCAGGCCAACCAGATGCCACTGACCGAGCTGGCTCACCAGCTACAGACCACCGCAGACGAACTATATGGTGCCGACCTGGCCAGACAACTGGCAGGTTCCGGTGCGACCGGCCATGCCCTGTTTGCCATGGACAGAGTGCAACAACAACTGGCCAACCTGCCGGCTGATCAGCGCCAGCAAACCATCAACGATCTGCGCCGCCAGATAGGCTACTCCGAAGAAGCCGTTCGCCAGTTAGCCAAGGACGACCAGGGCCGGGAGGAAAAATGGCAGAAAGGCAAAACCTACATGGCCGAAAGACGCACCTTGCAGAACCGCCTGAACGGCGACCAACTGGAGGCCGCGTTAACGGATCTTCGCCAGGAACATTTCGGGTTTTCTGCTCCGACCATCGAACGGGAAGAGGAAGAGGGCTTTTTCAGGTTTGAGCGCGAACGCCGCTACGGCTTGAATTAGCAAGCTAACGTCCATCCTCATAATCGCTTATAGCCGTTAGCACACCCAACCCTGACAATGGCGGGCTTTCTCTTCCCTGATTGGATCAAGGAGATCAGATTGAGCGCCGCCAACCACAATTCCGAGTCCGGCCTTCCAACCTGGCTAATCGTCTTTGCCCTGGCGATGGGCGGCTTTGGTATCGGTACCGGTGAATTCGCCATCATGGGGTTGATGCCCAATGTCGCCCAGGATCTCGGCGTTTCTGAGCCACAGGTAGGCCACCTTATCTCCACCTATGCGCTGGGCGTGGTAGTCGGCGCACCCATTCTGGCCATTCTCGGTGCGCAACTGTTCCGGCGGCAGCTGCTCATTCTTCTGATGTCCTTCTACGCGCTGGGCAACCTGGCCAGTGCCCTGGCCAGCAATTACGAATCCCTGCTGGTTTTCCGGTTTATCGCCGGACTGCCCCATGGCGCCTACTTCGGTGTTGCCGCACTTGTGGCAGCCTCACTGGTGCCGGTACACAAGCGGGCCAAGGCGGTGAGCCAGATCATGATGGGGCTGACACTTGCACTACTGATCGGCAACCCCCTGGCCACGGTGATGGGGCAATCCATGGACTGGCGCTATGCCTTTGGTTTTGTTGGCCTGGTGTCGTTACTAACCGTGGTGCTGGTTACGCTGTTCCTGCCCAAAAACCCGCAGGAACAAAGGCACAGCCCGTTAAGCGAAGTCCGCGCCTTTAATAAACCACAAATCTGGTTTGCGCTGGCCATTGGCGCTATCGGCTTCGCAGGCATGTTCGCGGTGTTCAGTTACCTTGCCCCGACACTGCTGGAAGTCACACGAGTGGATGCGGTCTGGATTCCCGTGGCCCTGGTGGTGTTCGGGTTGGGCGGTTTTGTGGGCAACCTGCTTGGTGGCTGGTTGTTTGACCGGCTGCAATTCCGGGCCGTTGGCGTGATCCTGGTATTCAGCGCCATGATTCTGAGCGTCTTTCCTTCTGCCACAGGCTCATTGCCCGTCTTGCTCGTGGTCTGTTTCCTGACCGCCTTGATGGTGGCCCTGGGCCCGGCTCTGCAAACCCACCTGATGGATGTGGCAACCGGCGCCCAGACTCTGGCCGCCGCCTCCCATCACGCCGCGTTCAATCTCGCCAACGCCCTCGGCCCATGGCTGGGCGGGCTGGCCATTACCGCCGGCTTCGGCTGGCAGTCCACTGGCTACGTAGGGGCTGCCACCGCCGTGGCCGGGCTGATGATTTTCCTGGTTGCCTGGCGCCGGCCTGAGCCGGTGCCAGAGGCCAGCTAGCCGCTCATTTCTCACGCTACAGTCATTATCATTCACTCCGCTTAGCCAGTAGAATAGCGAGCTTTGAACGTTACCTGCGCGGAAACCGGAGTGAAACCCCAGCCAATGCCCTCGCAACCTCTGGCAAATACCGGCCTCAGAGCCAGGCTATTGCGCCAACTGGATGATTCAGCGACAACGCTGAACGGCACCCAGTTGCCCTGCTTCGCAGAGCGCCTGAGCCGGCTGTTTGGCCTGGGCGACACCATGACTCTGGATGCGGCCATTGGTTATCGGGCGAAACAGCCAGGCACGCCTCAGGGCGCCACGGTAGAGCGGTTAACCGAGGAGCTGGCGACAATACGCAGGGCACTGGTTCAGCGTATTCGCGGGTTTGGCGCCGATCTGGAGTTTGACGGTGAACCCGAGCTTGAAGCCGCTCTCAATGCCTGGCTGGCGCTGCAACGCAAAGTGGCGGCCAACAGCCGTCAGTTGCGGGACAAGGTTCGAAAATCGATGAAAGATCAGGGCCCGAAGCTGGCCCACCTGGCCGAATTGGACGCCGTGTTTGATCAAACAATGGCCGGGTATACCGCACAGTGTTTTTCCCATATTCCCAAGGTTCTTGAACAACGATTCGAGCACCGATCGACCACCCCGGAGCAAAGCCCCACCCCGGCCACAACGGCCGACTGGTTCCACCGCTACTGCGAGGAAGCGCAGTCTTTGTTACTCGCTGAACTGGATGTTCGGCTGGAACCGGTTCTGGGTTTGCTGGAGGCTTGCCACAAAGAGGTTAACAACACCCCATGAGTAAACTGTTCTTTACCCTGGCGTTTGCCATCGGCCTGGCCGTGGTAGCCTGGATTGGTGCCGGATTTGTCGGTTCCGACCTGCTGGCGCTGGCGTTTACCGGCCTGATTGGCGCCGTTTACTGTCTCGGCTTTGGCGAACTGGTGAATTTCCGCCGACAAACCCGCGAACTGAACGCACAGGTTCATCAGTTACCTGAAAGCCAGGAGCAGGTTAACCACTGGCTTGGCAAACTGCGCGCCCCGATGCAGTTCCCGGTGCAACGGCGAATCGAGGGCCATGCCGCCGCATTACCCGGCCCGCAACTGACACCCTACCTGACCGGCCTGCTGGTGATGCTGGGCCTGCTGGGCACCTTTGCGGGCATGATTGTGACCCTGGGCGGCGCCGCCTCGGCCCTGGACAACAGCACCGAACTCAGCGCCATTCGCAGCGCACTGGCTGCACCGATTGCCGGGTTGAGCCTGGCCTTTGGCACTTCCATTGCCGGTGTGGCGGCCTCTGCCATGCTGGGGCTGGCTTCCACCCTGAGCCGCCGGGACCGGTTGCAGGCTTCCCGCGCACTGGATAGTGCTCTGCGCGACAAGCTGCATCATCTATCCGCAGATCATCAACGCCACCAGGCGTTCCAGGCACTGGAAAGCCAGGCCAAAGCCCTGCCCGAAATGGCCTCGGCCATGGAACGCATGACGGCGCGCATGGAGCAACTTGGCCAGCAACTGGAACAGTCCCTGACTCACAACCAGCAGGAATTCCACAGCACGGTCGGCCACCACTACCAGACCCTGGCCAACTCCGTGGCCGACTCCCTGAAAACGGCATTGGATAACACTGCAAAGCAAGCGTCAGAGCGGATTGAGCCCATTGTTGTCCAGGCCCTGGAGCAGCTTCAGAAGGATGCTCACGGCCTGCAACAAAGCTGGGCAGATAATGCCCGTGAACAACTCACCGAATTGATCTCCGGGTTTCAGACAGTTACCACAGAGGCGGGCGAACGCTGGCAGCAGAATCTGACTGCACAGCAGGCCCAGAACCAGGAGACGCTAGCGGCCCTCTCAAAGCAGAACGAACAAAGTCAAAGCCAGTTGCAGGAACAGCTCCACACCTGGCTTGGCACCATCAACGACCAGCACCAAACCTGGCTCAAGGAACAGCAGCAACAACTGGTACAGAGCTGTGAACGCCTGAACAACGCCGGAGCTGAGGTGTCGCAACACTGGCACCGACAGCAGGCTCAAAGTGACGACATGCTGGCAGCATTAAATGAGGCGCTGACTCAATACCAAAGCCATTTCCAGACCAGCAGCACCGGGTTGATTGAGCAGCAACAGGCCGGGCTGGCGGAACTGGTCAGCACCGTTGCCGCTCAGCTCGATCAGCTTCGGGAACAGGAAAGCGAGCGAGCCCGGGCTGCAAACGAGCGAATGGAACAACTGGAAGCCACAGCAGCCCGCCACCTGAGCGAGCTGGGCACCGCGCTGGAAGCCCCCATGACCCGCCTGATTGAAACCGCATCGGAAACCCCGAAGGCCGCCGCCGAGGTGATCCGCCAGCTGCAGTCGGAAATCGCCCGCAACAGCGAACGGGAAAACGAGTTGCTGGAAGAACGCCAGCGGCTGGTGCAGGAGCTGGACACTCTGCTGGAGAACCAGCGCAGCACCGCCGACAGCCAGCGGGATGCCGTAAATAGCCTGATCAGCGGCGCCGGTGAAACCCTGACCGGCATCAGCGAACGCTTCAACACCCTGATCCAGGAACAGAGCCAGCAACTGGGCAAACTGGGCGACGACATTACCGGCAGTAGCCAGGAAGTCGGCGCCCTGAGCGATGCCTTCGCGCAGGCCATTGAGCTGTTCAGCCAGTCCAACCAGCAGGTCATCGCCAGCCTGTCGGATATCCAGAAAGCACTGGATAACGCCGGCACCCGCCACGATGAGCAACTGGCCTACTACGTGGCCCAGGCACGGGAAGTGATTGACCTGAGCGTCAGCGCCCAGAAAGACGTCATCGATGCCGCCGCAGCACTGCGCCGGGCCGAACCCAGCGAGGCGGGCTGATGGAACAGCTGGAAGGCGGCGAACAGCAATCGGCACCGGTCTGGGCCATCTTCTCGGACCTGATGGCCGCGCTGGTGGGAATCCTGGCGCTGATTCTGGTGTGGGTAATCGGCATTCAGCTGGAGCTGAGTCAGTCCCTGGCCCAGGAAATCGAAAAGCGGGAAGCGGAAGAGCAGCGCAGGATCGCCCTGGAGCAAGCCCTGGAAGACCCGCTCACCAGGGGGCTGGTGACTTTCCGGGATGGCCGCATCGGCATCAGCGGCAACGTGTTGTTCGAGCTGAACTCGGACCAACTTCAGGCCGAAGGCGAGGAGGTTCTGGAATCATTGATTTCACCTCTGCAAACCTATCTGGCCCAGCACGATGAGCTGCTGATGGTGAGCGGCTTTACCGATGACCTGCCAATGCACCCGGGCAATCGTTACCAGGATAACTGGGGCCTTTCAGCCCAGCGGGCACTTACCGTTACCCGCTCGCTGACAGAACTGGGGCTGCCCAACGACCGGGTGTTCGCCGCCGCCTTCGGCCCGCACCATCCGGCGGTACCCAATGTGGATGCAGAATCCCGGGCCCAGAACCGGCGGGTGGAGATCAGTACCGTGCCCCGGGCGCCTTCGGCGGTCACAGAAGCCGAAAGGGAGTCGGGCGACCGATGACTACGAAAACATCCCTGCTCGACCCGCTCAGGCAATCCGGTGTCGATCGGCTGGACCCGGTGCGCTTTCGCTATCTGGAATCCTTCGAACGGCGATTGCGCGCAAAGGGCCTTCAACACGGTGAACACTGGCTGAAGCTTCAGCAGGCCGTTTCTGATTACCAGGCAAGGCAGGGTATGGCGGATGTGGCAGAGCAGGTCACAACACTAGCTGGCGATCAGAGCCCGTCGCAACTTACCCGCCTGCTGGATGCACTGAACCAATCGACGGAAGTGCCGGCACAGGCCCCTCGCTCGGCACTTGAGCAGCGGATCTTCGGAGGCGAAGAGGAGCTTCCCGATGCAGGCCCCAGCAACAACTCACCCAGGCCGCTGAAAGCCCTGGCCCGGGTCAAAACCGGCCAGGACACGCAGCAACTCCAACAGCGCATCCGCCAGGCTATCGAAAGCACACCCGCAGAGGCCGGCCCCATGAACGCACACCGCCTGGTCAGCCGGGCGCTGGCCGAGATGCAGAAACTCTCGCCCGAGTACACACTCCGCTTTGCCCGTTATATCGACACCTTGCTGGCACTGGAAAAGTCCTCCCGGAAAAGCTGACATCCCACACAATCGGATACATTCTGGCCCGATTCGCCCCGGGGATGGCCTCTTTCGCTGTCTGAAACCCGGAACCGGGTTGCTACGCTGGATTTTTTTGCCAGGAAATCCAGCATGCAGAATGTCCTTCGAATCCGGAACGGGGCCGTTGGCCTCAATGTTGTTACCCGGGGCCGGGAAGAGAATGAGCCGGTCATCCTGGTTCATGGCTACCCGGACAATCACCGGGTCTGGAACCCCGTGGCCGAACGGCTCGCCAGGTCCTTCTATGTCATCACCTACGATGTGCGCGGGGCCGGCGAATCGGACATTCCGGGAGATACCTCGGATTACCGCATGGCGGCACTCGCCTCGGACCTGGCCTGCGTGGCAGACCAGGTGATCCCGGACAGGCCATTCCATCTTGTTGGACACGATTGGGGCTCTATCCAAAGCTGGGAATCTGTCACCCAGGGCCGCCTGCAGGCTCGCATCAAAACCTTCACCAGTATCTCCGGCCCCTCGCTGGATCACGCGGCATACTGGGCGCGCAGCAAGCTGACAAGCCGATCACTCACAGACAAGGTGAAAGCATTTCGCCAGCTGGCAAGCTCCTGGTACATCGGTATGTTCCACCTGCCCCTCCTGGCGCCGGCAGCCTGGCGCTTCGGGCTGGATTCCGTGTGGCCGGATTATCTTCGCAGACAGGGGGTTCCGCTGGAAACGCCGAATCCTTTCCAGAAGCAAGACGGACAATTCGGGGTCAACCTGTACCGGGCAAACTTCCGCCGCAAGCTGCTGTTTCCGGAACCACGGTATGCCTGCTGCCCGGTGCAACTGCTGGTTCCGCTCCAGGATGCCTACGTGGGCGAGCAGTTGTTTGACGATCTGGGTAAGTGGGTGCCGGACCTGACCCGCCATAACATTGATGCCGGGCACTGGGTGATTCTCAGCCACCCGGAAAAAGTGGCTCAGCTGATTGCAGACTTTGCTCAAAGAGGGCTAAAACAAAAAAGCCCCGACCACCAGGGCCAGGGCTTTCAGGTAAACGAGGCGGAAAGCCTTATTTAACCTTCGGGTCCAGCTCGCCAGCGGCGTAACGCTCGAACATCTGCTCGAGGTTAACCGGCTTGATCTTGCTGGCCTGGCCGGCACAACCGAAGGCTTCGTAGCGAGCTACGCAGATGTCGGTCATGGCAACCATGGTGGCCTTGAGGAATTTACGCGGGTCGAATTCGGCCGGATTCTGGGCCATGAAACGACGAACCGCACCGGTTGAGGCCAGGCGCAGGTCGGTGTCGATGTTGACCTTGCGCACGCCGTGCTTAATGCCTTCCACGATTTCTTCCACCGGGACACCGTAGGTTTCCGGAATCTCGCCACCGAATTCGTTGATCACCTTCAGCCATTCCTGGGGTACGGAGCTGGAGCCGTGCATAACCAGGTGGGTGTCCGGGATGCGGGCGTGGATCTTTTTGATCTGCTCGATGGCCAGGATGTCACCTGTCGGCGGACGGGTGAACTTGTAGGCGCCGTGGCTGGTGCCGATGGCGATGGCCAGTGCGTCTACGTGAGTTTTCTTGACGAAGTCTGCCGCTTCTTCCGGGTCGGTCAGCATCTGGTCATGGTCCAGGGTGCCTTCGGCGCCGATGCCATCTTCTTCACCGGCCTGGCCGGTTTCCAGACTGCCCAGGCAGCCCAGTTCGCCTTCTACGGATACGCCACAGGCGTGGGCCATTTCTACAGTGCGACGGGTAACGTCTACGTTGTATTCGTAGCTGGTCGGGGTTTTGCCATCTTCACCCAGTGAGCCGTCCATCATCACGGAGCTGAAGCCGAGCTGGATGGAGCGCTGGCACACGGCGGGGCTGGTGCCGTGATCCTGGTGCATAACCACCGGGATGTGCGGCCATTCTTCGATGGCGGCCAGGATGAGGTGGCGCAGGAAGGGGGCACCGGCGTATTTGCGGGCACCGGCGGAGGCCTGAACAATCACCGGGGAGTCGGTTTTGTCGGCGGCTTCCATGATGGCGCGCATTTGTTCGAGGTTGTTTACGTTAAAGGCTGGCACACCGTAACCATGCTCGGCGGCGTGGTCCAGAAGTTGCCGCAGCGAAATCAGGGCCATGGGTTGTCTCCTTCGTTGACTTTTGATGTTTGGATTCTTGGTTCTCCCGCCGACTCCGGCATGAAACGCTGCCTTGGAGTCTGCGGCGGAGGGTGGGGTAGGTCTTTCGCGGAACCGCTACGAGCACATCCATGTGCGCTTCTCTCAGGCCATCCTTGGCCTTCGAAATTCCGCGAAAGACCTACCCCACCCTCCTTGCGATTCTGGCCCTGTGCGGGCTTCTCTCAGAATCGCTTTGTTGATTACGCTCCACGCTCTTCCAGTACGGCTACTGCCGGCAAGGTTTTGCCTTCCACGAATTCGAGGAACGCGCCGCCGCCGGTGGAGATGTAGGAGATCTTGTCAGCTATGCCGTATTTGTCAACGGCAGCCACGGTGTCGCCGCCGCCGGCGAGGGAGAAGGCGTCGCTTTCGGCGATGGCTTCGGCCAAGGCTTTGGTGCCGTTGCCGAACTGGTCGAATTCGAACACGCCGACGGGGCCGTTCCACAGGATGGTTTTGGCGTTCTTGAGCAGGCTCGCGAACTGGCCGGCGGTTTCCGGGCCTACGTCGAGGATCATGTCGTCGGCAGTTACGTCGGAAATGTTTCGAACCGTTGCGGTGGCGGTTTCGGCGAATTCGCTGGCAACAACAACGTCAACCGGCAGCGGGATTTCCACGCGGCTGGCGATGTCTTTGGCGGTGTCGATCAGGTCGTGCTCGCACAGGGATTTACCAACCGGGTGGCCGGCGGCCGCCAGGAAGGTGTTGGCGATGCCGCCGCCTACGATGATCTGGTCGCAGACTTTTTCCAGGGCGTTGAGTACGTCCAGTTTGGTGGAGACTTTGGAGCCGCCAACGATGGCGACAACCGGCTTGGCCGGGTTATCCAGCGCTTTTCCAAGTGCGTCCAGCTCAGCCGCCAGCAACGGGCCGGCGCAAGCTTCGGGAGCAAACTTGGCCACGCCGTGGGTAGAAGCCTGGGCGCGGTGGGCGGTGCCGAAGGCGTCCATCACGTAGACATCGCACAGGGCCGCGTATTGCTTGGCGAGGTCTTCGTTGTCTTTCTTTTCGCCTTTGTTGAAGCGAACGTTTTCGAACAGTACGACTTCGCCGTCGGCCACTTCAACGCCGTCGAGGTAGTCTTTGATCAGGCGCACTTCCTGGCCCAGCAGGGTGCTCAGGTGCTCGGCTACGGGCTTCATGGAGGAGGCTTCGTCGTACACGCCCTCTTCCGGGCGGCCCAGGTGGGACATCAGCATGACTTTGGCGCCGGCGTCTTTGGCGGCCTTGATGGTCGGCAGCGAGGCGCGGATGCGGGCGTCGCTGGATACTTTGCCGTCTTTGACCGGTACGTTCAGGTCTTCACGAATCAGAACCCGCTTGCCGGCGAGGTTCAGGTCAGTCATTTTTTTGATGGCCATAATCAGGTTCCGTAGTTATGGGTTCACAGGTGCAAATTGTTAAGCCTTGGGTGGGGTCTGACCCCAAACGGGGTCAGACCCCTCTGTATCCGTCGGGGCTGGGTGAAAGGTCAGGCCCCTTTTTAACCTTCAGGTTTCGGTTAGCCACGCCTGGCTGACATCCAGCATGCGATTAGCGAAACCCCATTCGTTATCGAACCAGCACAGCACTTTCACCATGGTGCCGCCGGTCACCCGGGTCTGGCCGCCGTCTACCACGCCGGAGTGGGCGTCGTGGTTGAAGTCGGAGCTGGCCAGGAGTTCGTCGGTGTAGCCGAGAATGCCTTTTAGCGATCCGTTAGCGGCGTTTTTCAGCAGCAGGTTTACTGCCGCAACATCGGTCGCTTCACGTACGTTCACCACCATGTCTATAGCAGACACATTCAGCGTTGGCACGCGCATGGCCACCGAGCTGAAGCGGCCTTCCATGTGGGGCAGCAAGCGTTCGATGCCGCGGGCCAGGCCGGTGTCTACCGGTACGATGTTATGGAGCGCGCTGCGGGTGCGGCGCAGGTCCTGGTGGTGGTAGGCGTCGATCACTGGCTGGTCGTTCATGGCGGCATGGATGGTGGTGGTGCTGCCCTGTTCTACGCCGAAGGCGTCGTCCAGCACCTTGATCACCGGTACCAGGCAGTTGGTGGTGCAGGAACCTGCAGCCACAATCACATCCTGCGGGTTAAGGTCACCATCGTTGATGCCATAGACCACGGTGCGGTCAACACTCGGCTCTCCCGGCTGGGAGAACAGCAGGCGCTGGGCACCGGCTGCGATGTGTTTTTCCGCAGTTGTCCGGTCCGAGTAGGCGCCGGAACATTCCAGCACCAGATCCACGTCCAGCAAACGCCAGGGCAGTTCCGCCGGGTCCGGGTGACGCAGTACTCGAATGCGGTCGCCGTTCACAACCAGGTTATCGCCATCCACGGCCACCTCACCGTGAAACCGCCCGTGGGTGGAGTCGTATTTGGTGAGATGGGCAATGGTGTCGATATCCGACAACTCGTTGATCGCGACCACCTGAAGATGGTCGCGATAGCCGTTTTCATACAGCGCCCGCAACACGCACTGGCCGATGCGGCCGTACCCGTTGATGGCGATGCGAAACGGCGTCGAGTTGGTCATCAGGCGTCCAGCAGTTCGTCAGCCACTTCCAGGATATTGTCGACGGTGAAGCCGAATTCCTTGAACAGCTCGCCAGCGGGGGCAGATTCACCGAAGGTGGTCATGCCCACAACGCGGCCGTCCAGGCCAACATACTTGTACCAGTAGTCGGCGATGCCGGCTTCGATGGCGATACGGTTGGTGACTTCCAGCGGCAGTACCTGTTGCTTGTACTCGGCGCTCTGGGCGTCGAACACGTCGGTGGACGGCATGGACACCACACGCACGGCCTTGCCCTGCTCGCGCAGCTTGGCTGCAGTGTCCTGGGCCAGGCCCACTTCAGAGCCGGTGGCGATCAGGATCAGTTCCGGGGTGCCTTCGCTGTCAGACAGCACGTAGCCGCCCTTGGCGACGTTGGTCAGTTGTTCTGCATCACGCTGCTGGTGCGGCAGGTTCTGACGGGAGAACACCATGGCGGTGGGGCCGTCATTGCGCTCCAGGGCAGCTTTCCAGGCCACAGCAGACTCTACGGCATCAGCCGGGCGCCACATGCTCATGTTCGGCGTGGTGCGCAGGCTGGCCATCTGCTCGATGGGCTGGTGGGTGGGGCCGTCTTCGCCCAGACCGATGGAGTCATGGGTGAACACATAGATGGAACGCTGCTTCATCAGTGCGGCCATGCGCACTGCGTTACGGCAGTATTCCATGAAGATCAGGAAGGTTGCGCCGTAAGGAACAAAGCCGCCGTGCAGGGCGATGCCGTTCATGATCGCAGCCATACCGAACTCACGAACGCCGTAATAAATGTAGTTACCGGAAGCGTCTTCCTTGCTCACACCTTTACAGCCAGACCAGATGGTCAGGTTGGAACCGGCCAGGTCGGCAGAGCCACCCATCAGTTCCGGCAGCAGCGGGCCGTAGGCGTTCAGGGTGTTCTGGGATGCCTTACGGGAGGCGATGGTGTCGCCCTTGTCCTGGCACTCCTGGATGTAGGCCTGGGCCTTTTCGGAGAAGTCTGCCGGCAGCTCACCCGCCATGCGGCGTTTGAACTCGGCCGCCAGTTCCGGCTCGGCCTTTTCGTAGGCGGCGAATTTCTCTTCCCACGCTTTCTCGGCTGCGGCACCTTTTTCCTTGGCGTCCCAGGCGGCGTAGATGTCAGACGGAACCTCAAACGGGCCATGCTGCCAGCCCAGGGCTTCGCGAGTCAGGGCGATTTCATCGTCACCCAGCGGGGCACCGTGGCAATCTTCCTTGCCCTGTTTGTTGGGGGAACCAAAGCCGATGATGGTCTTGCAGCAGATCAGTGTCGGCTGCTCGGTGTTGGCCCGGGCCTGTTCAACAGCCGCGCGGATAGCGTCGGCATCGTGGCCGTCAACGTCCGGAATTACCTGCCAGCCGTAGGACTCAAAACGTTGCGGAGTATTGTCGGTAAACCAGCCTTCCACTTCGCCGTCGATGGAAATGCCGTTGTCGTCGTAGAAGAACACCAGCTTGCCAAGGCCCAGGGTACCGGCCAGGGAAGCCACTTCGTGGGAGATGCCTTCCATCAGGCAGCCGTCGCCCAGGAATGCATAGGTGTAGTGGTCCACAATGTCGTGGCCCGGGCGGTTGAACTGCGCCGCCAGGGATTTCTCGGCCAGCGCGAAACCAACGGCGTTGGCAATGCCCTGCCCCAGCGGGCCGGTAGTGGTTTCAATACCCGGTGTGTAACCGTATTCCGGGTGCCCCGGAGTCTTGGAGTGCAGCTGCCGGAAGTTCTTGATGTCGTCAATGCTAACGTCGTACCCGCTCAGGTGCAGCAGGGAGTACTGCAGCATGGAGCCATGGCCGTTAGACAGTACAAAACGGTCACGGTTGGCCCATTGCGGGTTGGCCGGGTTGTGGCTCAGGTAATCGTTCCACAGTACCTCGGCGATATCCGCCATACCCATGGGCGCACCCGGGTGGCCGGACTTGGCTTTCTGAACCGCATCCATGCTCAGCGCGCGAATGGCGTTGGCGAGATCTTTACGGGACGGCATTGACAATTCTCCAGTGTTTTTCAGGAAAAGACTTCAAGCTGCAAAAACTGCTCAAAAAGAAGGCGCGTATTTTCGCCGATTACTGTGTGCCGGGGCAAATCCATATGTAGTGGTTTTCCGATGGCGCCGGTACAAAATCACCAAAGCGACTGATTTCACAAACGCTATAAATCTATATCAAAAAATTTTGATATGGCTATTGATCGATCAATCGAACCCCCCTACACTTGCCAACCATGACCTCACTCAATGCACATGCGAACGAATTGTCCTCGGTGGACACCCTGGTACCGATCTTCAAGGCGAGCGGCGACCCCCTGCGCCTGGAGATCCTGCGGGTGCTGCGCCGTGACACCTTCGGTGTGCTGGAGCTGAGCCAGATGTTTGATATGCGCCAGTCCGGCATGAGCCACCACCTGAAGGTGATGCACAAAGCCGGGTTGCTGGAGCCCCAGCGGGAAGGCAATGCCATTTTCTACCGCCGCCCCCTGAACCTGGACGGCGACAAGCTGGCAGACCAGGCCATCCGGCAGATTTTCGAGACCGTAGACCGGGTGCCCTTGCCTCCGCAGCTGGAAGACAAAATCGAGGCCATCCGCGAGCAGCGGGCGGAACAGTCCCAGGCCTTCTTCTCCCGGCATTCGGAGCAGTTCCGGGAACAGCAGGAACTGATCGCCGCCTTTGACCTGTATGCGGAGCCCACCGCCGAGCTGATCCGCAAGCGGGCAGCACGGCAGGACTGGCGCAGCGTGCTGGAAATCGGCCCCGGTGAAGGCGGCTTCCTGCCGGTGCTGTCACAACTGTTTGATCATGTGGTGGGGCTGGATAACAGCAAGGACATGCTGGCCAAGGCCACCCGCACCTGTATTGAGGAACGGCTGAACAACGTCGACCTTATTGAAGGTGTCACCGACACGGTACTGGCCCGGGGCGATGCCTTTGACCTGATTGTCGCCAACATGGTGCTGCACCACGTACCCAGCCCGGCGGACATCTTTCTGGACGCCGCAGCTCTGATGAACAGCGGTGGCTGTTTTATCGTCAGCGACCTGTGCAGCCACGACCAGGACTGGGCCAAGGAGAACTGCGGCGACCTGTGGCTGGGCTTCGAGCCGGAAGAACTCACCGCCTGGGCGGCCGATGCAGGCCTGACTGCGGGCGAGCAACTGTTTATCGGCCTGCGCAACGGCTTCCAGGTGCAGGTACGGGAATTCTGGAAAACGTCTGGAACGGCCTGAAGCCCGCGCAGACACTGGAACATCAAAAAACTTTGATATTGACGTACGTAGAATTACGTACACCGATTTTGAAAACGCTCACAGAGGAGCACCACTATGTCTGACTACAACATTTTCACCTCCGAGTCGGTCTCTGAAGGCCATCCGGACAAACTGGCCGATCAGATCTCCGACGCGGTACTGGACGCCATCCTGACCGACGACCCGCACGCTCGCGTAGCATGCGAAACCATGGTGAAAACCGGTGTGGCCATCGTTGGCGGTGAAATCACCACCAGTGCCTGGGTCGACCTGGAAGACCTGGTGCGTGGCGTGATCAAAGACATCGGCTACACCTCCTCGGATGTGGGCTACGACGGCGACACCTGTGGCGTAATCAACATCATCGGCAAGCAGTCCGTGGATATAGCCCAGGGCGTTGACCGCCAGAAGCCGGAAGACCAGGGCGCGGGCGACCAGGGCCTGATGTTCGGCTACGCCAGCAACGAAACCGACGTGCTGATGCCGGCTCCGATCACCTTCTCGCACCGTCTGGTGCAGCGCCAGGCCGAAGCCCGCAAGAGCGGCCTGCTGCCGTGGCTGCGCCCGGACGCCAAGAGCCAGGTAACCTGCCGCTACGAAAACGGCAAGGTCGTGGGCATCGACGCAGTGGTTCTGTCTACCCAGCACGACCCGGACGTGACCCAGGAAGACCTGAAAGAAGCGGTGATGGAGCTGATCGTCAAGCACACCCTGCCGGCCGAACTGCTGCACAAGGACACCGAGTTCCACATCAACCCGACAGGCAAGTTCGTGATCGGTGGCCCGGTGGGCGACTGCGGCCTGACCGGCCGTAAAATTATCGTAGACACCTACGGCGGCATGGCCCGTCACGGTGGTGGCGCCTTCTCCGGTAAAGATCCGTCCAAGGTTGACCGCTCAGCTGCCTACGCCGGCCGCTACGTAGCCAAGAACATCGTGGCCGCAGGCCTGGCGGAGAAATGCGAGATTCAGGTGTCCTACGCCATCGGTGTAGCCCAGCCGACTTCCATTTCCCTGAACACCTTCGGCACCGGCAAGATCAGCGACGACAAGATCATCGAGCTGGTACGCGCGCACTTCGACCTGCGCCCGTACGCGATCACCAACATGCTGGACCTGCTGCACCCGATGTACCGCGCCACAGCAGCCTACGGCCACTTCGGCCGTGATCCGTACGAGATGACCGTTGGCGGCAAGACCTTCACCGCGTTCCCGTGGGAAAAGACCGACCGCGCTGCGGCTCTGAAGGATGCTGCAGGTATCTAACGAATGACTCTGGATTCTTGTCGCGGCCCAGCCCTCTCATTTTTGGAGTGGGCGGCGGCAAGGAACGTCTTTCCGGGACACGCTCAAGCCATCCGTGGGCGCTTAGCTTTGGCCATCCATGGCCAAAGATAGTCCCGGAAAGACGTTCCTCACCACCGCTTTCATAATTGTGGTTAGGGCTTATCCGAAATTCTTTCAAGCACCCGACTGAAAGAAGACCAAGTTTGAATTTACGGCGTACCGGAGACGGCAAACGCCAAAAGTTATGAAAAGGAGATGGGGAACGTCTTTCGCGGAATTTCGAAGGCCATGGATGGCCTGAGAGAAGCGCACAGGGATGTGCTTGTAGCGGTTCCGCGAAAGACGTTCCCCATCTCCGACTCCACCAATACAAGCGGTACCCGACAATTTTCCGGGACCACAGGCAAAGGCTGACAGGAGAACACCATGAGCACTCCGAACAATTTCGACGATTACAAAGTCCGCGACATCGAACTCGCCGGCTGGGGCCGCAAGGAAATCAAGATCGCCGAAGGCGAAATGCCCGCCCTGATGAAACTGCGTGAGAAGTACAAAGCCGAGCAGCCGCTGAAAGGCGCCAACATCATGGGCTGCATCCACATGACCATCCAGACCGCCGTGTTGATTGAAACACTGGTCGAGCTGGGCGCTGATGTGCGCTGGTCATCGTGCAACATCTTCTCCACCCAGGACCAGGCCGCCGCCGCCATCGCAGCCCAGGGCATTCCCGTGTTCGCGTGGAAGGGTGAAACCGACGAAGAATACGAATGGTGCCTGCACAAAACCGTGGGCGCAGACGTAGACGGCTGGGAGCCGAACATGATCCTGGACGACGGCGGCGACCTGACCGAGCTGCTGCACAAGGAATACCCGCAGGTGATTGCCAAGTGCCACGGTGTGACTGAAGAAACCACCACCGGCGTGCACCGCCTGCAGGAAATGCTGCGTGACGGCACCCTGAAGATTCCGGCCATCAACGTCAACGACTCGGTGACCAAGTCCAAGAACGACAACAAGTACGGTTGTCGTCACAGCCTGAATGATGCCATCAAGCGTGCCACCGACCACCTGCTGTCTGGCAAAAAGGCCCTGGTGATCGGCTACGGCGACGTGGGCAAGGGTTCCGCTCTGTCCCTGCGCCAGGAAGGCATGATTGTGAAGGTCACTGAAGCCGACCCGATCTGCGCCATGCAGGCTTGCATGGACGGTTTTGAAGTGGTGTCTCCATACATCGACGGCATCAACACCGGCACCGAGCAAGGCATCAACACCGACCTGCTGGGCACCACTGACCTGCTGGTAACCACCACCGGTAACGTCAACGTGTGTGACGCGAACATGCTGAAAGCCCTGAAGAACGGCGCCGTGGTGTGCAACATCGGCCACTTCGATAATGAAATCGATACCGCCTACATGCGCAAGAACTGGGAGTGGGACGAGGTCAAGCCGCAGGTACACGTGATTTACCGCGACAAGGCCAGCAACGACCACCTGATCCTGCTGTCCGAAGGCCGTCTGGTAAACCTGGGCAACGCCACCGGTCACCCGTCGCGGATCATGGACGGCTCGTTCGCCAACCAGGTGCTGGCGCAGATGTACCTGTTCGAGCGCAAGTTTGCGGACCTGCCTGAAGAGTCCAAGGCCAAGGGCGTTTACGTCCAGGTTCTGCCCAAGCAGCTGGACGAAGAAGTGGCCCGCGCCATGGTGGAAGGCTTTGGTGGCGTGATCACCAAAATGACTCCGGACCAGGCGAAATACATCGGCGTACCGGTCGAAGGCCCGTACAAGCCGGAAAGCTACAGGTACTAAGCGGAAACGATCATGGAATCCCAGAAGCAATTCAAACGCCGCTTCAGCTTCGAGTTTTTCCCGCCCAAGACCGATCAGGGCAAGGAGAAGCTGCAGGCGGTACGCAACCAGCTGGCCGAGGTAAACCCGGACTTTTTCTCGGTCACCTTCGGAGCCGGCGGTTCCACTCGCGATCGCACGATCGAAACGGTGCTGAACCTGCACAAGCAGGGTATTTCCACAGCACCGCACCTGTCCTGCGTGGGTGGTACCCGCGCAGAGATCGGCGAGCTGCTGGACGTGTATAAAGAGAACGGCATCAACCGGATCGTCGCCCTGCGCGGCGACCTGCCCTCGGGCATGGGCGCCTCCGGTGAGCTGCGTTACGCCAACGAGTTGGTGGAATTCATCCGGGAGCACAGCGGGGATCACTTCAACCTGGAAGTGGCCGCCTACCCGGAATTTCACCCCCAGGCCCACAATGCCGAGGAAGACCTGAAGAACTTCGCACGAAAAGTACAGGCCGGTGCCAACAGCGCCATCACCCAGTACTTCTTCAATGCCGACAGCTACTTCTACTTCATCGACCGCCTGGAGAAGATGGGCGTCACCATTCCGGTGGTGCCGGGCATCATGCCCATCGTCAACTTCTCCAGCCTGGTGCGTTTCTCTGACATGTGCGGCGCGGAAATCCCTCGCTGGATCCGCAAGCAGCTGGAAGCCTACGGCGACGACACCGACAGCATCCGCAAGTTTGGTGAAGACGTGGTCACCGAAATGTGCGAAAAGCTTCTGAAAGCCGGGGCTCCGGGGTTGCACTTCTACACCCTGAACCAGGCCGAACCCAGCATTTCCATCTGGAAGAACCTGGGAATCAGCGACCGCGAAAAGATTGCTTTCTAAGGCATTCTTCAAAGCAGTACAAAGAGGGGCTTCGGCCCCTCTTTCGTTTTCTAACCACCTGATTTCCTGCAAATCCTTTCAAGATGGGCTAACCTGTATCTGATGCATCCCCATCAATGTTCCCTGTGCAATACCGAACAAACCGGTCATAGCGCAGCCTGCCTTACCGGGCAGACGGAACCACAATAAGAGAAAGGAGCAAGCATGAGTACAACATGGCTTAAAACCCTGGGCGCTGGCCTGGCACTGTCTGTCGCCGCCACGTCGGTAAGCGCAGAGACCCTGCGCGTAGTCACCGACCCCAGCTTCGTCCCGTTTGAAATGATGGATCAGGAAACCGGCGAAATGATCGGTTTCGACATGGAGATCATCGCCGAAGTCGCCGAGCGTGCGGGCTTTGATTACGACCTGAACACCATGGATTTCAACGGTATTATCCCGGCCCTGCAAACCGGCAACGTCGACATTGCCATTGCCGGCATCACCATTACCGATGAGCGTAAGCAAATCGTCGATTTCTCCGACCCTTACTACGATTCCGGCTTGCGCATCCTGGTTCGCGAAGACGATGGCACCCAGGAAATGTCTGACCTGGAAGGCAAGAAAGTCGGCACCAAGATTGGTAGCACCAGCTACGACTTCCTCACCAAGAACCTGGACGATAACGACGGCGTAACCCCCTACCCCGGCAGCTCCGACATGTATATGGCGCTGATGTCCGGCGCGGTAGATGCGGTGTTCTACGACGCCCCGAACGTAGGCTACTTCGCCAGCACCCGCGGCGCAGGCAAGGTGAAAACCGTAGGCCCGCTGTATGAAGGCCAGCAGTACGGTATCGCCCTGAAAAAAGGTAGCGAATGGGTTGGCCCGGTGAACGAGGCCCTGGCAGAAATCAAGGAAGACGGCACCTACAAAACCATTTACGAAAAATGGTTCGGCCCGATGCCTGAAGACAAGTAAACCTCCACTTGACCCGCCCGGGGCACACAATGCCCCGGGCGCCTCCTCCCAACCCAACGGAGAAACACACCGTGGAATTCCAGTTTCAGTTTGACTGGCAAGCGGCCATTGATTCCATTCCCTACCTGGCCAAGGGCATTCCCTACACCCTGATGATTTCCTTCGGTGGCCTGGCCATCGGTTTTGTACTCGGCATCGTTTTTGGCCTGCTCAGCATCAACAAAAAATGGTTCCTGCGCTGGCCGGCAACCGCCTATATCGAAATTTTTCGCGGCACCCCCATCCTGGTGCAGGTGCTGTTTATCTTCTACGGCCTGCCGGACCTGGTCGGCGGCCCCATCGACCCGCTGACAGCCGGTATTGCCGCGATCGCCCTGAACTCCGGCGCCTATATATCCGAAGTGGTGCGCGGTGGCGTGCAGTCTATCGACAAAGGCCAGAGCGAAGCCGGCCTGTCACTGGGGCTGTCCCGTACCCAGACCTTCTGGTCGATTATCTGGCCCCAGGCCTTCCGGCGCATGATCCCGCCGCTCGGAAACCAGGCTATCGTAAGCATCAAGGACACCTCGCTGTTCTCGGTGATCGGCGTGGGCGAACTGGTCCGCCAGGGCCAGGTGTATATCGCCAACACCTTTACCGCCTTCGAGGTTTACTTCGTAGTGGCCCTTATGTACCTGGCCATAACCTTGTCCCTGTCCCTGATTCTGCGGCTGCTTGAACGCCGCGGCGTTGCGTCTGTCTGAAGGAGCCCGGGTAATGACTCAGATCGTAAAGATGAAGGGCATGAACAAGTACTTCGGCAAACTGCATGTCCTGAAAGATATAGACCTGACCGTAGAACAGGGCGAAGTCGTGGTGATCATCGGGGCCAGTGGCTCCGGCAAATCTACCCTGATCCGCTGCGTTAACGGCCTGGAAGAATTTGAATCCGGCACACTGGAAGTGGATGGCCAGAAACTGGCGCCGAAAGGCGGCAACCAGCAGGCCCTTGCGGAAATCCGCAAGGAAGTTGGCATGGTGTTCCAGCAATTCAACCTGTTCCCGCACCTGACGGTAAGAAAGAACATCATGCTGGCGCCCATGAAGGTAAAAAACACCTCTCAGGTCGTCGCCAACGCTACCGCCGAGCGGCTGCTGGAACGTGTAGGTATTGGCAGCCAGGCCGACAAATACCCCAACCAGCTATCCGGCGGCCAGCAGCAGCGGGTCGCCATTGCCCGGGCCCTGGCCATGGAACCCCGGCTGATGCTGTTCGATGAACCCACCTCGGCACTGGATCCGGAAATGATCGGTGAAGTACTGGACGTGATGCGGGAGCTGGCCAAAGAGGGTATGACCATGATGGTCGTCACCCACGAAATGGGCTTCGCCCGGGAAGTGGCAGACCGGGTGATCTACATCCATGAAGGCCAGATTGTTGAAGAAGGCCGGCCTGAAGATGTGTTCGACAACCCTCAGAACGAGCGCACCCAGGCGTTCCTGTCCCGGGTGCTGGCGCACTGAACCGGCGGGTCAAAGCAGCTGGCGGATGACTTCATACTCCCGTTCAATCTTGGCGTGGGAGTCATCCGCCAGAAATCTCGCCACTTTCTTGCCCAACAACGGCATATCGCAACGAACCGACAGATTCACATAATTGATGCAGCGGTTACCGTTACCCTGAAGCCGCATTTCGCCCTTGATCTTCGCCGGCACACCGTCGATTTTCACCCGAAACTCGCAGTGCCACTCATCGTCGTCTTTACGGAACCAGTGTTCCTCCTGCCGCACGCGATTCCACTCCCGGTGAAAGCCTGAGAGCACTCCCGGCACGGGCGCAGAAGCCATCATTTCACGCTCGATCACCAACTTGCCGGACACATCGTCTTTGCGCAGCTCGGCCAGCTGTACATTGCGGGACCCGATTTTCTCGTTCTTTTCGATAATGTGGCTTTCGCTGAAAAAACGCTCGAGCACATGATCCACACCAGCCTCATAGGGGTGTTTCAGATTCAGCTCCATATTCGACTCCTGTTATTTTTATTCCATTGTTGCCGCAGGCTGGTGCACCAACATTGGCCGGTCTGGCGCCGGGCTATGGCAAGCCGGTCATCCGACTGGTTCACAGTAAGGAGCTGTTAAGGCTGCTGACAGCCAAGTATCATGTCGCATCCGGATATTTATTCACCGCCTCCGCAGCCTGACAGGAGACAACCATGCGCAATGCCGACCTGGTCGCACGGGACCTTAAATCCGTGTGGCACCCCTGTACCCAGATGAAAGACCACGAAACCCTGCCGCTGATTCCCATCAAGCGGGGCGAAGGCGTATGGCTGGAAGATTTCGAGAGCAATCGCTACATCGATGCGGTCAGCTCCTGGTGGGTAAACCTGTTCGGCCACGCCAACCCGCGCATCAACTCCGCTATCCAGGAACAGATCGGCCAGCTGGAGCATGTCATCCTGGCGGGCTTCAGCCACGAACCGGTAGTGAACTTGTCCGAGCGGTTGATTGAGGTTACGCCGGAGGGGCTGAACAAATGCTTCTACGCAGACAACGGCTCGTCTGCCATCGAAGCGGCCCTGAAGATGAGCTATCACTACTGGAAAAACCAGGGCCATCCGGGCAAGAAGAACTTCGTTAACCTCAGCAACAGCTACCACGGAGAAACCCTGGGCGCGCTGGCGCTGGGTGATGTTGCCCTTTACAAAGACACCTACCAGCCGCTGCTGATGGAAGTACTGACGGCGCCCTCGCCGGATGCCTACAACAAAGAGCTGGGCGAAACCGATGAAGACTACGCCCTGCGCCAGTTCGAGGCCATGGACAAGCTGCTGGCCGAGCGGCACCACGAAATCTGTGCCGTGGTGGTGGAACCCCTGATACAGTGTGCCGGCGGCATGCGCATGCATCATCCGGTTTACCACACCAAACTGCGCGAAGCCTGCGACCGCTATGGCGTACACCTGATTGCCGACGAAATCGCCGTGGGCTTTGGCCGCACCGGCACCCTGTTCGCCTGCGAACAGTCCGGCATCACCCCGGATTTCATGTGCCTGTCCAAGGGCCTGACCGCCGGTTACCTGCCGTTGTCCGTGGTGCTCACCACCGACACTGTCTACAACGCCTTCTACGACGACTACGAAACCCTGCGTGCGTTCCTGCACAGCCACAGCTACACCGGCAACCCCATCGGCTGCGCCGTCGCCCTGGCCACCCTGGACATCTTCCGGGACGAAAACGTCATCGAAAACAACCGCCAGCTGTCCCGCTGCATGGCCGAATCCGTCGCCCACCTGGCCGACCACCCCAACGTGGGTGACATCCGCCAGCACGGCATGACCCTGGCCATCGAAATGGTCAAAGACAAAGCCAGCAAAACCCCGTTCCCCTGGCAGGAACGCCGTGGCATCAAGGTGTACCAGCATGCCCTCACCCGCCAGTCCCTGCTGCGCCCGCTGGGCAACGTGGTGTACTTCATGCCGCCTTACGTGATCACCGAAGACCAGATCCGACACCTGGCCCAGGTGGCCACCGAAGGCATCGAAATCGCAGTTAAGGGCTGACCATGCGCATTCCCAGAATCTACACCGACAGCCCCCTGCACACCGGCAGCCCGTGTGAACTCGACGACAACGCCGCCAACCACGTAGGCCGGGTACTGCGCATGCAGCCCGGCCAGCAGCTCCGTTTGTTCAACGGCGACGGTAACGACTACACCGCCACCATCACCGAAGCCGGCAAAAAGAACGTCGCTGTCACCATCGAAAGCACCGAGGCCAACGCCACCGAATCGCCCCTGACCATCGTCCTGGGCCAGACCCTGTCCAAGGGCGACCGCATGGACTACGCGGTGCAGAAAGCCGTGGAAATGGGCGTAACCACCATCGCCCCCCTCACCACCGAACGCTCCGACGTAAAACTCAAAGGCGACCGGGAAGAAAAACGCCTGCGCCACTGGCAACAAGTCGCCATCAGCGCCGCCGAACAATGCGGCCGCGCAAAAGTCCCGAACATCCTGCCGGTGATGACCGTAGCGGAATGGCTGCAATACAGCCAAACCTGCGACCTGCGCCTGGTGCTGCACCACCGCACCGAACAATCCCTCAACACACTCGAGAAACCCGCCAGCGTCGCCCTGATGATCGGCCCCGAAGGCGGCCTGAGCGCCGACGAAATTGCCCTGGCAGAACAAAACGGCTTCCTCCCCGTCGCCCTCGGCCCCCGAGTTCTGCGCACCGAAACAGCGCCGGTGGCGGCCATGGCACTGTGCCAGTGGTTGTGGGGAGATATCGGCGGTTAACCGCGAATGGCCTTCTGTAACGTGATGCAGTGGCGGTTCAGTCATTGACAGATTCCGCTGTCACCAACATGATCCGTGTCTGACAATTGCAGCAAGACGCTCTGCCCATGATGGGCGGCAGTGCGAGAGGGGGTTTCCAGAAATTTGCGGAGCCATGGATGGCGGAGCAGAAGCGCCACATGGATGTGCCGCAAGGAGCGTTTTCTGGAAACCCCCTCTCGCACTGCCGCTTGCACCCAGGACAGAACCAACAGAATCAGAACAAAACCAGCGAGTACCGGATGACCAGCCTACTTACCAACCCGGAATTCTGGCAATACCTAAGTATTCCAGTGATCGCAGCCCTCATCGGCTGGAGCACCAACTGGCTCGCCATAAAAATGACCTTCTACCCCCTGGAGTTCATCGGCAAACCACCCCTGCTCGGCTGGCAAGGCATCATCCCCTCCAAGGCCCGGAAAATGGCCGCCATCAGCGTCGATGCCACCATCTCCAAAATCGGCACCGTACAGGAAATCTTCGAACAGATTGACCCGAAGGTACTGGCCGCCCACATCATCTACACCGTCGACCCCAGAGTGGAAGAATATGTCGACGAACTCATGCTCAAAGAGTACCCCACCTTCTGGGAAAACCTGCCCGCCTCCGCCCGCAAAATGGTCTACGACCGGGTGCGCAAATCCACCCCGCAACTGGTCGACAACCTGGTAGAAGACGTATCCGACAACATCGAAGACCTGCTCGACATCAAAGGCATGGTCATCGAACGGCTCGCCAGCGACAAACAGCTGCTCAACCGCATTTTCCTGGAGTGTGGCGACGTAGAATTCCGCTTTATCATCAACTCCGGCATGTACTTCGGCTTTCTGTTCGGCCTGATACAAATGGCAGTCTGGTACCTCTATCCCGCTATCTGGGTGCTGCCACTGTTCGGCCTGCTGGTGGGCTGGGCCACCAACTGGATTGCCCTGAACGTCATCTTCCGCCCCCTCAGGGAACACAAGGTGGGCCCCCTGAAAATCCAGGGCCTGTTCCTGAAGCGCCAGCCGGAAGTGGCTGAATCCTTCTGCCATATCGTGACCCACGAAATCCTCACCGTTGGCAACATCATCAACGCCATTATGGAAGGCCCGAAAGGCGACCGCGCCCGCAACATGGTGAAGAAGCACATCAAGCCGCTGGTGGACGAAACCGCCGGTATGGGCAAGGCCCTTACCCAGATGGCGTTCGGCCCGACCGGCTTTGCCACCCTGAAGAACCAGGTGGGCGAAAAGGCTATCGAAATCTCCCAGACCTCCTTCAACAACCCGGTGTTCGAGAAGGACCGGGCCCGGGCGGTGGAGTCGATCATGGTAGAGCGCATGATTGCGCTGTCGTCAGAAGAGTTTCAGGACCTGCTGCGGCCCTGTTTCCAGGAGGACGAGATCAAGCTCATCCTGGTAGGTGCCTTCCTTGGCTTTGCCGCCGGCGTGTGCCAGCTGGTGTTCGTATTCGGCGAAGCGCTTATCTGAGCAGCTCCGAAAAACTGACATCTTCACGGCCGGACGAGAGCTCCAGCAACCGCTCCGGCATCGACTGCACCGGCAAGCGCTCCACAACCCGGTCTTCATCCCGGCGCACCGCCTGCAGCACGTTACCCACGGTGATCAGGTCCAGCGCCCGCCCGGGCACCAGCTGGTCACCATTGCGGCCGGCCAGGCTCAACAGGCCGGCGCGAATCAGCTTGTCGCTGATATTCCGGGTAATTTCGCCCGGCACATGCATCTGGTACTCCAGTGATTCCTGCTGCGGCGCCGGCTCACCCCGGCTGAACGGCCTGGCGACCATCCACATCAAGGCCAGGGCCACCCGCTCTTGCAGCTCCGGTGCCAGCTGCACTTCACGGCGCTTGGCCACCGAGCCCGGGTTCTGCATGTAGTACGACAAACTGGCACCGAGCAGCAGGATCATCCAGTTCAGGTAAATCCAGATCAGCAGGATAATCCCCACCGCAAAGCCGGAGTAGATGGCCGCATACTTGGTAGAACCCGCCACAAAGGACGCAAAGATCATACCCGCCGCCTGCCAGGACACACCGGCAATCAGGCCCGCCAGGAAAGCGTAGCGGAATTTCACCCGGGTGTTGGGAATGAAGATATAAACAAAGGTGAATGCCGCCACCACCAGGAAGAACGGGGTAAAGCGGCTGACGGCCACAATCACCGAACCGAACGGCTCAACCGCCATCAGGGTCTGCATCATGTCGGACGAAAACACCGTGGCGGTAGCACCAATGGCCGACACCATCAGCAAGGGGCCCACCATGATCACGCTCAGGTAGTTGCTGAAGCGCTGGGCCATGGAGCGCATTTCCGGCACCCGCCAGATCATGTTAAAGGAGCGTTCCACCTTCTGTACCAGCGAGATCACCGTGTACACCAGCAAGCCGAGGCCTACGGAACCCAGAACCCCCACCTTGATGTTATCCACAAAGCCCAGGATCCGTTCCGCCATCTCGATCCCCTGAGGGCCCATGGGCTGGAAGAACTGGTAAAGGAAGGGCTCCATCTTCTGGTGCACCCCCAGCGCCTTGAGCACGGAAAAGCTCAGGGCCAGCAAAGGCACAATACTCAGCAGCGTGGTATACACCAGACTCATAGCATGCAGGGTGAGCTGGCCACTGAGTACATCCCGGATCAGTGCGTACAGCGAACGCCCGGTTTTGTAAAACCAGGTCCAGGGCCATTTCTGGGGCGGGTTGGGGTTGGCAAGAATCCAGTCTTCAGCAGCCTGGAGCCGGTCTTTCAATTGAATGGAAGCCACGCAAGTTCCTGTTTGTCAGTCTTTTCTACAGCTTATCAGCCAAGGGGCAGTAAACAAGCCAAATTACCCATCAATCAGGCAACGGGATGCAACCCCATGGCATGCAAAAACAATATAACCATATCAAGTTTTGTTACTTCCACTTATAACCGGATTAGCGCAAAACGGCGCTCCCAAAGAACTGATTCATTTATAACCACAGGGTTTGATCAATGCGCTTGTCCCGGATTCTTGCCACCACCGTCCTTCTTGCCGCAGCACCGTCTGCCGCACTGGCCACCAACGGCTACTTCAGCCACGGCTACGGTACCAAGAACGCCGGAATGGCAGGCGCAGGAACCGCGCTGGCCCAGGACAGCATTGCCGCAGCCACTAACCCGGCAGGTATGGCGTTTGTGGGCAGCCGCGTGGACGGTGGGCTGGAGGTGTTTTCTCCGCGCCGGCGTTATGGCGTGGAAGGTGGCGTTATGCCGCCACCTGCTCGAACTTTCTATCTCGCCCCCGGAACCGTACAAAGCGAAAATGACGCCTTCCTGATTCCTCATTTCGGTTATAACCGGGCCCTGGGCAATGGCCACAGCCTTGGTCTGTCGGTGTTTGCCAACGGTGGCATGAACACTGAATACAGTGGCGAGAATGGCGGCACCTTTGGTGCGGGAAAAACCGGCGTCAACCTGGAGCAGCTGTTCATCGCCCCCACTTGGTCCTGGGAATTCTCTGACGGCCAGGCACTGGGCATTTCCCCCCTGATTGCCTACCAGCGCTTTGAGGCGAAAGGCCTACAGGCATTTGGCAACCTGGGCTTCTCGTCAAACCCGAATGCCCTGACCAACAACGGCACCGACGAAGCCTGGGGCTACGGCCTGCAGATCGGCTGGCAGGGTGAACTCACTGACACCCTGCGCGCCGGGTTGAACTTCCGCACCACCCTGGAAATGGAAGAGTTCAACAAATACGAAGGCCTGTTTGCCGAACAGGGCGGCTTCGACATTCCCCAGATGTTCAACGCCGGCATCGCCTGGTCCGGACTTGAAAACCACTGGCTGCTGCTGGATGTTCAGCACATCCGCTACAGCGAGATCAACAGCATTGGCAACCCGATGATGCCGGCACTGATGAACGTACGGGGCGGCGATGCGAGCTCCCAACTGGGCGGGGATAACGGCCCAGGCTTCGGCTGGGACGACATGACCATCGTCAAACTCGGCTGGCAGTGGCAGCAAAGCAACGAACAAACCTGGCGTGCCGGCGTCAGTTACGGCGAGCAGCCCATCCCGGACGAAGAAGTGCTGTTCAACATCCTGGCGCCGGGCGTCCAGGAATGGCACTTCACCGGCGGCTTTACCCACCGGTTCAGCGAAGCCCTGGAAGTCTCGGGCATGGCCTTCTATTCACCGCGCAAAACCGTCCGTGGCGAAAACCCCATGGGCCCCGGCCAGCACATCGAGCTGAGCATGAGCCAGGTGGGTGCGTCCTTCAGCGTCGGCTATCAGTTCTGAACCGACGCCAGGTTCCTTGCAGTAATCCCCACAATCCGCTGACGGGCCTCACGGCTGGCCCAGGCGGAGTGGGGCGTCACAATCAGGTTGGGAATATCATCCGCCAGCAGCGGGTTACCGTTGCGGGGTGGCTCTTCAGTCAGCACATCAAAGCCGGCACCGCCAATCTCGCCGCTTCTTAACGCGTCCGCCAGCGCCTCCTCGTTTACCAGGCCGCCACGGCTGGTATTGACCAGCAAGGCCGTCGGCTTCATCAGGCGCAATTCCCGCTCACCAATCATATTCCGGGTTTCATCCGTCAGCAGGCAGTGCAGCGACAACACATCCGCCTGCGCCAACAGCTCATCCAGCGCAATGCGCGGATAACCATCCACCTCCCCCGGTGCCTGCCCCGGCCGGCAGCCCAGCACAACGTTCATGCCAAAGGCCTTCGCCCGCTCGGCCACACCCTGCCCCAGGTCGCCATAACCGACAATTCCCAGAGTCTTGCCTTCCAGCTCCATGATCGGGTGATCCATCAGGCAGAACATATCGCTCTTGCCCCAGGTGCCATTACGGGCATCCCGGTTGTAATCCAGCAGCCGCGTGGCCAGCGCCAGAATCAGCGCCATGGTGTGCTGGGCCACCGTGGAACGGCCGTAGTTGGTCACATTCATCACCTGAATGCCGTGTTCCCTTGCTGCCGGCAGATCAATGTTATTCAGCCCCGTAGCCACCACCGCAATGGTTTTAAGCTCCGGACAGGCCTCGAAATGCTCACGGCCCAGCACCACCTTGTTCACCAGCACCGTATCAAAACCCCGAATCCGCTCCAGCACCTGCTCCGGCGACGTCCGCTCAAAACAGGTCAAACCGCCGGTCACCTGCTCAATCGGCGCCAGGTCCACATCGCTGCCCAGGGTAGTGCTATCCAGAAAGACTGCTTTCATACTTTTCTCCCGACTCAAGAACAGCACAGATTAAGGTAGACTGGGTAAAACGAGCAAATTCAGGGAGACCCACCATGGAACACGAATTCTGGCACGAGCGCTGGGAAAAGAGCCAAATCGGCTTCCACGAAGGCACCGTCAACCAATACCTGCATGACCACTGGCCCGAACTGGCCGGCGAAGGCACCGATGCCGTCTTCGTGCCCCTGTGCGGCAAAGCCCACGACATGTGGTGGCTCCACGACCGCGGCCACCCCGTCATCGGCGTGGAACTCAGCGACATCGCCTGCAAAGACTTCTTCGAAGAAGCCCGCGAAAAAGCCATGGTCCACCCCGGCGAACCCTTCACCACCTTCAAACACGACGACCTGCAACTCTGGTGCGGCGACTTCTTCCAACTCGTCCCGGAAGACCTAAAACACATCCGCCTGGTCTACGACCGCGCCGCCCTCATCGCCCTGCCACCGGAAATGCGCAAAGGCTACGTAGACCACCTCACCGCCATCATCCCCGACGGCACCAGAATCCTGCTGATCACCCTCGACTACGACAGCAACGAAATGAAAGGCCCTCCCTTCAACGTCAGCGACGAAGAAGTCTTCAAACTCTACGGCGAAGACTACGAAATCAACCACGTACTAAAACGTGACATGGCCCACGACAACCCCTTCGCCAAAAGAAGAGGCCTGAGAAACGGCGCCGCAGAAAGCGTTTTCACCCTCACAAAGAAATAGGTTTTCACTAGTCCCCATCAAACAGGGGAGCTCCCTGAAGGCGGCCCCACCGGGGCCCCGATCGACGTATGCCGGGGCAGGATTTTTCAGGGCAAATCTGTATGTCTGAGCGCAGCGAGTTGCAGTTTGCCCTGAAAAATCCTGCCCCGGTGTACGTCAGCCCCCAAAACCCGGAAGCCGCCGCAAATCCCCCATACCACAATTTAATGAACCGAACATGACCCCCACCTGTCCAACCCCGCAACTGTGAACTAAGCTCAAAACAAGCAGGCCGGAACGCACCGGACAACGTATACCTGCCAGAACCAACCCATTTAATTCAGCGCCAGACACACCGCCCGGAACGGCGGCGAAACAAAAACGGGGACATTGCGTGACGCTATAACAGACAAGAGAAAAGCGAGGGGCCATCTATGACCATTCTGCAGCACTTCAAAGACCGGTATGCCCAGACTCAGGAGGAAGAGTATTCCCTTGAGGAATACCTGGCGATCTGCAAACAGGACCCGACAGCATACGCCACCGCAGCCGAGCGGATGCTGATCGCCATCGGCGAACCCGAACTCATCGATACCTCCCGTGACTCTAGACTGTCACGCATCTTCTCCAACAAAGTCATCAAACGATACCCGGAATTCGATGAGTTTTACGGCATGGAAGAAGCCGTGGAAAACATCGTGTCCTTCTTCCGCCACGCCGCCCAGGGCCTGGAGGAAAAGAAACAGATCCTGTACCTGCTCGGCCCCGTTGGCGGCGGCAAATCCTCCCTGGCCGAGAAACTCAAAGCCCTGATGCAGAAAGTACCCTTCTACGCCATCAAGGGCTCACCGGTGAACGAAAGCCCGCTGGGCCTGTTTGACCCGGCCGAGGATGGCCCGATCCTGGAAGAAGAATACGGCATCCCCGGCCGCTACCTGAAGAACATCATGTCGCCCTGGGCGGTCAAACGCCTGCACGAATTCGGCGGCGACATCAGCCAGTTCCGGGTGGTCAAACGCTATCCCTCGGTGCTCGACCAGATTGCCGTTTCCAAAACCGAGCCCGGTGACGACAACAACCAGGACATCTCCGCCCTGGTGGGCAAGGTCAACATCCGCATGCTGGAAGACTTCTCCCAGGACGACCCGGACGCCTACAGCTTCAGCGGTGGCCTGTGCAAAGCCAACCAGGGGCTGATGGAGTTTGTGGAAATGTTCAAGGCACCGATCAAGGTACTGCATCCGTTACTGACCGCCACCCAGGAAGGCAACTACAACACCACCGAAGGTATGGGCTCGGTGCCGTTTGACGGCGTTATCCTGGCCCACTCCAACGAATCCGAGTGGCAGACCTTCCGCAACAACAAGCACAACGAAGCATTCCTGGACCGGGTGTACATCGTCAAGGTGCCCTACTGTGTGCGGGTAAGCGAAGAGATCGAGATCTACCGCAAGCTTCTGAAGAACAGCTCCCTGGCAGGTGCGCCCTGCGCCCCGGACACGCTGGACATGCTCGCGCAGTTCTCCGTGCTGTCCCGCATCAAGGAGCCGGAAAACTCCAGCATCTTCTCCAAGATGAAGGTGTACGACGGCCAGAGCATCAAAGACACCGACCCCAAAGCCAAGTCCATCCAGGAGTACCGGGATGCGGCCGGGGTGATGGAAGGCATGGACGGCTTGTCTACCCGTTTCGCGTTCAAGATCCTGTCCAAGGTCTTCAACTTCGACACCACCGAAGTGGCAGCCAACCCGGTGCACCTGCTGTACGTACTGGAAAAACAGATCGAGCAGGAACAGTACCCGCCGGAGATTCAGGAAAAGTACCTGCGCTTCATCAAGGAATACCTGGCGCCCCACTACGTGCAGTTTATCGGCAAGGAAATCCAGACCGCCTACCTGGAAAGCTACAGCGAATACGGGCAGAACCTGTTCGACCGCTACGTGACCTATGCCGACCTGTGGATTCAGGACCAGGAATTCCGGGACCCGGAAACCGGCGAAATCCTGGACCGGGCCTCCATCAACGACGAACTGGAGAAGATCGAGAAACCGGCCGGCATTTCCAACCCGAAGGATTTCCGCAACGAAGTGGTCAACTTTGTCCTGCGGGCCCGGGCCAACAACCAGGGCCAGAACCCGAGCTGGCTCAGCTACGAGAAGCTGCGCAGCGTGATCGAGAAGAAGATGTTCTCGAACACCGAAGACCTGCTGCCGGTGATTTCCTTCAATCCGAAAGCTAGCCAGGAAGACCAGAAGAAGCACAAACAGTTTGTGGAACGCATGGTCGAACGTGGGTACACCGAGAAACAGGTCCGCTTGCTCGCCGAGTGGTATCTGCGTGTACGTAAGTCCCATTAACGGCCAGCGGGAGCAGACCCATGGGTATGACCCACATTGTCGACCGGCGCCTGAACGGCAAGAACAAGAGCGCAGTGAACCGGGAACGGTTCCTGCGCCGGTACCGGCACCACATCAAGAAAGCGGTGTCGGATGCCGTTCAGAAGCGCTCCATTACCGATATCGAGCGGGGCGAGAAAGTCAGCATTCCGACCCGCGACATTGAAGAACCTATCTTCCACCATGGCCAGGGCGGCCGACAGGAAGTAGTGCACCCCGGAAACCAGGAATGGGTAGCTGGAGACACCATCCCCAAACCCGACGGCGGAGGTGGGCAAGGCCAGGGCCAGGGCAAAGCCAGCCCCGATGGCGAAGGCATGGACGAGTTCGCTTTTCAGATCACCCAGGAAGAGTTTCTCGACTTCCTGTTTGACGATCTGGAGCTGCCCAACCTGGTCCGCAAAAAGCTCAAGGACACCGAAGCGTTCAGTTACGTGCGCTCCGGCTTCACCACCCAGGGCGTCCCCGCCAAACTGGATGTGGTGCGTTCGTTAAGGGGGGCCCATGCCCGACGCCTGGGCCTGGGCGGCGCCCGCAAGAAGAAAATCCGGGGTCTAGAAGCCCAGCTGGCCGCGCTAAAATCGGCTCCTGAGGAACTGGATCCGGCCTTCAGCCACGCTGACCAGATCAACGTACTTGAGGAGGAGATCGCCCGCCTGAAAGCCAACGTGCGGCGCATTCCGTTTATTGATGAAATCGACCTGCGCTACCGGCAGCACGTGAAGCAGCCCAAACCGGCCACCAGTGCGGTGATGTTCTGCCTGATGGACGTGTCCGGCTCGATGACCCAGATGCACAAGGACATCGCCAAGCGCTTCTTTATCCTGCTGTATCTGTTCCTGAAGAAGAACTACAAGAAAATCGATGTGGTGTTTATCCGGCACCACACCAGCGCCAAAGAGGTCGATGAAGAAGAGTTCTTCTACAGCCGGGAAACCGGCGGCACCATTGTCTCCAGCGCCCTGAAACTGATGCACCGGATCATTGACGCCCGCTACTCCCCGGCGGAATGGAACATCTACGCCGCCCAGGCCTCAGACGGCGACAACTGGAACGACGACTCCCCGGTGTGCAGCAAACTGCTCTCGGAGCGTATTCTGCCGCTGGTGCAGTACTACTCCTACATCGAGATCACCCCCCAGGACCACCAGATGCTCTGGTATGAGTACGAGAAAATCCTGGCGCAGTTCCCGCAAAGTTTTGCCATGCAGCAGATTGCAGACCCTGCTGACATTTATCCGGTATTCCGACAGTTGTTCGAGAGGAAAGCGGCATGAGCAGCCTGATTGATCGCCCGAACGCACCGGAGAGCGAACAACCCGAGGCAGGAACACCTATTTCCACCGGCTCGGAGTGGACCTTTGAGCTGATCCAGAAGTACGACGAAGAAATTGCCCAATGCGCCGCCGAGTTCGGTCTGGACACCTACCCGAACCAGATTGAAGTGATTACCGCCGAGCAGATGATGGACGCCTACAGCTCTGTGGGCATGCCGGTGGGTTATCACCACTGGTCGTTCGGCAAGCAGTTTCTGCAAACCTCCAAGGGCTACCAGCGGGGCCAGATGGGCCTGGCCTACGAGATTGTGATCAACTCCAACCCCTGCATCGCCTACCTGATGGAGGAGAACACCCTGCCCATGCAGGCACTAGTGATTGCCCACGCCAGTTACGGCCACAACTCCTTCTTCAAGGGCAACTACCTGTTCCGCACCTGGACCGATGCCAGTGCCATCATCGATTACCTGGTGTTCGCCCGCAACTATGTGTCGGAGTGTGAGGAGCGCTACGGCGTGGATGCCGTGGAAGAAATTCTCGACTCCTGCCATGCCCTGATGAACTACGGCGTTGACCGCTACAAGCGCCCGGCCCCGATTTCAGCCGCAGAGGAAGCCCGCCGGCAGAAGGAGCGGGAAGAATACGAGCAGCGGCGCATCAACGATCTGTGGCGAACCATACCGAAAGCCTACGAGGATGAAGACACCGTTCACCGCCGGCCCCGTTACCCGGCAGAGCCCCAGGAGAACCTGCTGTACTTCATCGAGAAGAACGCGCCACTGCTGGAGACCTGGCAGCGGGAGCTGGTGCGCATCGTGCGCAAGCTGGCCCAGTACTTTTATCCCCAGCGCCAGACCCAGGTGATGAACGAGGGTTGGGCTACCTTCTGGCATTACACCCTGCTGCACCGGATGTATGAGAAAGGCCTGGTCACCGACGGCTTTATGCTGGAATTCCTGCAAAGCCACACGGCGGTGGTGTACCAGCCGCCGTTCAACAGCCCCTGGTATTCCGGCATCAATCCTTACACCCTGGGCTTTTCCATTTTCACCGACCTGCGGCGGATCTGCGAGAACCCCACCGATGAAGACCGCGAATGGTTCCCGGACATCGCCGGCAAAGACTGGCTGGAAACCGTGCATTTCGCCATGCGTAACTTCAAGGACGAGAGTTTTATCCAGCAGTTCCTGTCGCCCAAGGTGATGCGCGATCTCAAACTCTTCGCGATCGAAAACGACGACCAGGAAGACCACTACACCGTCACCGCCATTCACGACGACCCGGGCTACCGGGTTCTCCGGGAAAAGCTGGCCCGCCAGTACAACCTCAGTTACCGGGAACCGAACATACAGGTGTGGAATGTGGATGTGCGCGGCGACCGCTCACTAACCCTGCATCACATCCCGGTGGACCGGGTGCCGCTGGGGCAGGAAACCGACGAAGTACTCCGGCACGTGCACCGGTTGTGGGGGTTTGATGTACACCTGGAAAGCGTGGATGAGGGCAGAATCGTAGCGGCGCATCACTGCCCTCCCCGTAACGACGACGCCGCCGACGACTAAACCGGGAAACTGGCCTTGGCCCGCAACCCGCCCAGTGGCGAGGGGCCAAGGTTCAGGCTGCCGCCGTAGAGCTCCACCAGCTCCTTCACAATCGCCAGGCCAAGGCCGGAGCCGGAGCGGCTTTCATCCAGCCGGGCGCCCCGGGTAAGGGCCTGTTCAATGTCGTCGGCCGACAAGCCCGGACCATCGTCCTCGATCACCAGTTCCAATCCTTCCACACCAAGCCGGGCAGAGAAACTTACCCGTTTTTCGGCCCAGTTGATGGCATTTTCCAGAAGGTTACCGGCAATTTCCTGGAGATCCTGCTGTTCAAAGCGGACCATGCCGGAACCGTTGATATGCGGATCAAGAACCAGCCCCCGACGCCCGGCGAGTGTATCCAGGGCGGACAGTACCGGCTCCAGCGCTTCAGCCAGGTCCACACCGGCCAATGCCGCCGGCCCGGCGGCGGAAGCCCTGGCCAGGTGATGGCGCACGGCGTCGTCAATGCGGGCCAGCTCGGTACGGAACGCGGTTCTTTGCTCATCCGGCAATTTGTCACTCAGGGTGGTCAGCACCGATACCGGCGTTTTCAGCGCATGGGCCAGGTTACCGGCGGCGGTGCGGCCCCGGTCAATCAGCACCTGGTCGCGCTGAAGCACCTGGTTCATGGCATCCGCCAGCTTTGCCAGTTCATCCGGCAGGTCCGTAGTCAGGGAACGGGCCCGGCCCGCTTCCATGGCGCGCAGATCCTGCTCAAGCCGCCGCAAAGGAGCCAACCCCCAGCGAATCTGAAGGCCAATCATCAGTAACAGCAAGACCCCCAGGGTAGTCAGCGATATCCCCAGCAACCGGTTAAACCGCGCCACCTGGGTATCCACTTCCGACAGGTCGGCCGCCACAGACACCGACAACCAGCCATCAAAGGCCGGTAACTGAACATCCCGCTCTACCAGGCGGAGCCTCTGCTCCCGCGGCCCCGGAACGTCTACCCAGTCCGGCCCGCGGCCACTGACCTGGGGCAAGCGCTGATCCCACAACGAACGGGAGGTAATAACCTGGCCGCTGTTATCGTTTACCTGCCAGTACCATCCGGAGTACGCCCGCTCAAAGCGGGGATCACCCAGCTGCGAGCCCGGGGTCAGTTCACCGGTTTGCGGGTCGAATTCGATGCCGGCAATCACCACGTTCAGGAAGGACAGCAGGCGCTCGTCGAAGGACTGGCTCACGGTCTGCCGGAAATTCCAGGCCAGCAGGGCACCCGCCAGGGGCAAGATAACCAGCACCAGAACCAGCGCGGACACCAGCATTCGAACCGCCACCGGCCAGCGGCGCAGACGTGTAAGCATCAGGCAGGTTCCCCGCCACCACGCATCCGGTAACCCTGCCCGCGTACGGTTTCGATGGCATCGGCACCGAGTTTGCGCCGTAACCGGCTCACCTGCACATCGATCACATTGGAATCCGGCTCCTGGTCGCCGTCATAGACATGCTCGGACAACTCGGTTCGGGAAACAATTCTGGGCGCCGCATGGATCAGGTGTGATAACAGCCGGAACTCCTGGGCCGTCAAAGACACCGGCATGCCGGAACGGGTAACCTGCCCTGCGTGGGTATCAAGCGCTATGTCACCCACGGTAATCACCGGGTGCGCATGGCCATGGGCCCGGCGCACAAGGGCCCGCAGGCGGAACAGGATTTCGGCAGTTTCAAAGGGTTTGGTGACATAGTCATCGGCACCGGCGGAAAAACCGGCCGCTTTGTCAGACCACCGTTCCCGGGCAGTCAGAATCAACACCGGCAAATCAATGCCCCGTGCCCGCCAGCCGGCCAACCACTGGCTACCGTTACCATCGGGCAAGCCGAGATCGAGCACCACCGCATCGTAGCGCTCGGTACTCACCAGGAAATCTGCGCTGCGGCCGTCTCCGGCCACTTCCACCAGCAACCCGGCTTCCCGCAGGGCGCCGGCCAGGCCTTGTGCCAGTGCGGTGTCGTCTTCAACAAGGAGAATCTTCATCGTCGCTCCATGCCCCGGATATTCCGGCCCTCAATCTCCAGAACCTCGCCAGTCCGGGCGTTCACCTCAAACTCCACCACCTGACCCTGGGGGCCCAGCAGTTCAATCTCATAAATAATCTCACCGTCGTCTTTCTCGATATCCACATCAATCACATCCCCGACCCAGTCCCGGGCTAGGCTGTCGAGAATCTCGCTCAGGGGTTTGATGCGGCCGGCTTCCACCTCATGGTGCAGGCGACGCCAGTCATCGTCATCGTCGGCGCAGGCGACCTGCGCAAAGGGCACGGCGCCCGCGACAAGCAGCGCCAGTAGGAGCGCCCGAACCACCCGGCGGGAAAACCGGTCTGCGGGCAATAAGGGCGGAGAAAAACGGTCTTTGTCCATGCTCATTATGGTGACAAAAGTCAGATGAACGAATCATGAATGAGCCTATCACGATGCTGAAAGCCCTGCCCCGTTAATCTGGCCCCAGGCTGGTAGCCAACAGGGCAGAACCGGCAGGTCTCAAAACACAGAGAAACAAGGAGCACACCATGAAAAAGACCCTTACCATCGCATTGATCAGCGGCCTTATCGCAGCCCCCGCAGCCTTTGCCAAGGGCAGCTTTGAAGACGCCGAGCGCATGCTGCAGGTTGGCAGTGACTACGGCATCACCCACTTCCAGAGCATCGAGTTTGACGACGACCGGGCCGACGACATCGAGATTGAAGGCTGGATGGGCCAGGACTGGTTCGTGGAGCTGGACCTGAACGGCAACGGCGACATCGAGCGGGAACAGCGCCGCAAGCCCAGAGGCGAGTCGTATGGCCTGACCGCGCAGGAAGTCCAGGTCTTTCTGGATGCCGCCCGCGGGCAGGGCATGGAAACCATCGAAGAGCTGAAAATCAAGCGTAACGGCGACATCGAGGTAGAAGGCAACGATGACAGCGGCCGGGAGCTGGAAGTGGACTTCCGTACCGGCAGTCTGGACCCCGTAAAGGTCGAGCGGGACAACTAAACCGAACCTTTACGACGGCTATAACCACCCCGCTACCCGGTCGGGTAGCAGGGTCCTACAGGCGATATCTATCCACGATCAAGGGACGACTTGGGAATAACCTTGCGGCCATACATTGCCAGCAGGAAACCGATGGGGAACATCAGCACGCCGTAGACCGCCGCGGGAATCGACATGGTGCTGGATTCCAGCAGGGTGAGAGTCACCATCAGGCCGATAGTACCATTCTTGACCCCCAGCTCTACCGCCACGGCAAGGGACTCACGCTGGGTCAGCCCGGCCAGGCGGCCAGCCAGCAGCCCCAGAAGAATACCGGCCACGTTCAGGGCAATAGTCGAAGGCCCGGCTTGTTTGAGCAAATCCCAGATCTGGTCCCGCACACCAAACAGCAGGGCCACAATCAACAACGCCAGCACCACCCCACCGAAAATGCTCACCAGGCTTTCTGCTTTCAGGGCCAGCTCCGGTTTCCGGGTTTTGACCAGCATGCCGATGGCCACCGGCAACAGCACAATCAACACCAGCATGGCGATGGTCTTGCCCACCGGCAGGGAAATACTCTCTTCAGTACCCATGAAGTGCTGCAGCGCCATATTGGTAAACAGCGGCAAGGTAAGGATGGTGATCAGGCTGGCTGAAACCGTCAGCACAATCGACAAGGCAATGTTGCCCCGGGCCAGCAAAACGAAAAGATTGGAGGTGGTTCCCCCCGGGCAGGCGGCAATAATCACCAGCCCCACCGCAATGGCCGGCGATACGCCGAACAGATAGGCCAGGGCAAAGGCCACCGCCGGCATCAGCAAAATCTGGGCGACGGTACCGATCACCAGCCCCCTGGGATAAACCGCCACCTGGCGAAAATCCCGCAGGGTGAGGGTCATGCCGATTCCGATCATGATGATAAACAGGGCAATCGGCAAACCTGCCGAAATCATCGGGCTGGACTCCACAAAGCCTCCGTATGTTGTTATTGATCTGACCGCTGAAATTAGCACAACCCCTGACCGATCTGGAGCCTGCTTAAGCTACTTTATGTAACTGCAAGACAATCGTCTTACCACCTCGGTTTTTTGATCGTTTGCGGGCCGCTTAGCCAGTATACTTGCAGGCAACAACCATAAATTGAACGACTGGCGGAGAACACAACGGAATGAAACGGCTCGCAACACTGGACGCCTCCTGGCTGGCTGTGGAATCTGAAGACACCCCGATGCACGTGGGCACCCTGCAGATTTTTTCATTGCCGGAAGGCGCACCGGAAACCTTCCTGCGGGACATGGTTGCCCGCATGAAAGATGCCGGTGATGTAGCACCACCCTGGGGTTACAAGCTGGCCTGGTCGGGTTTTCTCGGACGACTGCTTGCCCCGGCCTGGAAGGTCGACAAGGATATCGACCTCGACTACCACGTACGCCACTCTGCCCTGCCCCGTCCGGGCGGCGAACGGGAACTGGGTATCCTGGTGTCGCGCCTGCATTCCAATCCGCTGGATTTCTCCCGCCCCCTGTGGGAATGCCACGTAATTGAAGGGCTGGAGAACAACCGCTTTGCCCTGTACACCAAGATGCACCATTCCATGATTGACGGCATCAGCGGCGTGCGCCTGATGCAACGGGTGCTGACCACCGATCCGGACCGGGTCAATATGCCGCCGCCCTGGACCGTGCGCCCTGAGCGGCGCCGTGGCAGCAAAACCGACCCGGAGGCGAGCGTGCCTGCTGCTGTTTCCCAGGCCATGGATGCCCTGAAACTGCAGGCCGACATGGCGCCACGCCTGTGGCAGGCCGGCAACCGCCTGGTGCATTCGGTTCGCCACCCGGAAGATGGCCTGACCGCCCCGTTTACCGGCCCGGTCTCTATCCTGAACCACCGGGTTACCGGCCAGCGCCGTTTTGCCACCCAGCATTACCAGCTGGACCGCCTGAAAGCCCTGGCCCAGGCGTCCGGCGGCTCCCTGAACGATATTGTGCTGTACCTGTGCGGCACCGCACTGCGCCGGTTCCTGCTGGAGCAGGACAGTGTGCCCGCCATCCCCCTGACCGCGGGCATTCCCGTCAATATCCGCCCGGCGGATGACGAAGGAACCGGTACCCAGATCAGCTTCATGATTGCCTCCCTGGCCACTAACGAGGCAGACCCGCTGAACCGCTTGCAGCAGATTAAGGCCTCGACCCGCCGGGCCAAGGAACACCTGCAAAAGCTGCCCAAGAGCGCATTGACCCAGTACACCATGCTGCTGATGTCACCCTATATTCTGCAGCTGATGTCGGGGCTGGGCGGCCGCATGCGGCCGGTGTTCAACGTGACCATCTCGAACGTGCCGGGGCCGGAAAACACCCTGTACTACGAGGGTGCAAAGCTCGAAGCCATGTTCCCGGTCTCGTTGATTGCCCACGGCGGCGCCCTCAACATCACCTGCCTGAGCTATGCCGGCTCGCTGAACTTCGGGTACACCGGTTGCCGGGACACCCTGCCGAGCATGCAGAAGCTGGCGGTGTACACCGGTGAGGCACTGGATGAACTGGAAAGCCTGGTGCTGCCGCCCAGGCCGAAGAAGCCGCGATCTACGGCAAAGAAGAAAAAGCCTGAGGCCTGATTAAAACCTGAGGCCCGATTAAAGTGCGGTGCCGGATTCGCTCTGCCAGTGTCCGGCACCCACGAAGATCATCTGCAGGAAGCGGGAAGTGCGCTTGCGTACCTGGCCAATCTGGTAATCATCATCCGCAGCGATACTGAGCAGGTCCGTCAGGCTGAAGGCAACGGTACGAACCACCAGGTCACAGGTCATATCCAGGTCGGCATCGCTCAGATGCTGCATCAGCCGAAGCCGGCGCAGATCGTTGGCAAGCTCACTGGCAAAGAACCGCATTTCACTGCGAATCCCTTCCTGAACCGCCCGGCTTTCACCCGCCAGCCCCTGGGCCATAAACATGAAAAAACTGCGATTGGCCTGAGCATGGGCTACAAATATACCCACTGACTCCTCGATCAGCTTGTCTGCCTGCAATACATTCCCCCTGGCCTCACGCATCATCCGGCGTAACACCAGCCCCAGCTCGTCCACCAGCTGCAGGCCCAGGTCGTCCATGCTCCGGAAGTGGCGATAAAATGATGTAGGCACCACCCCCGCCTGACGAGTCACCTCCCGGATACCCAGACTGGCAAAATGCCGCCCCTTACCCACCAGCTCCAGGGCTGCACTCATCAGTTTTCCCCGGGTTTCTCCCGGCCTGCGCCGTTGTTTGTCTGCCATCTTTTACCCGTACCGCGTTTATCAGGTTCACAAGTGTACACATTAGACCGTAGAAAAACCCTTCCAGCTTGTCATTTCGAGCCAACACTCCGGGCAGGTAATTGTTGAAAGTCAAACTTGTGTGTACAGTCGTACACATTAGTGAACACTTGTACACATAGACCCGTACAAGGCACCCGACAAACAAGGAGAACGAACATGCTGGCACGACTGACACAAACCAAGGCATTGCACTGGCTTGGCCGGCAATTACTGAACCGGGACGACCCCGCTGCCTGGCTGGACCCCCTCGCGGGTGCCATCAACCCGATGTGGGTACAGGAGTACACACCAGCCCGGGTAGAACGCATTATGGCCGAAACCGCCGGCACCAAAACCTTCGTACTCAAGCCCGCCAGCCGGTGGACCGGCTTCGAGGCCGGGCAGCATGTGAACATCTGTACCGAGATCGACGGTATTCGGCGCACCCGCACCTTCAGCCTGTCCAGCTCACCGGAGCTGTGGCACAAACAGGGCCTGATTACCCTGACCATTAAACGCCTGCCGGGCGGCCTGGTTACCAACTGGCTGCACGACTCCCTGAGCGAAGGCGATATCCTCGGCCTGGCCGATGCCTTCGGGGAGTTCCTGGTTCCGCAGCCCGCCAAACCCGTGCTGTTTATCGCCGGCGGCAGCGGCATTACCCCGGTTCTCAGCCAGCTGGAAACCATGGCCGCCAGCCACTACCCGGCGCCGGTTACCCTGCTGTATTTCGTGCGCACCGGTAACGACATTATTGGCCGGGAAAAACTGGAGGCCATCGCCGCCCGTTATCCCGGGCTGACCCTGAACATCATTGCCACCCATGAAGGCAAGGAACCCCGCTTCCTCTGCGATGCAGACCTGGAAGCGATTGACGGGCTGAAGGAACGCGAAGCCTACCTGTGCGGCCCGAAAGGCCTGATGGACCTTGCGACGGAATTGCTGCAGCAGCGTGGCCTGGCCGAATCGCAGATGCACAGCACGTTTTTTGCACCCCCTGCCCCGGCCGCCCTGGATAACGACCAGCTGGGTGGTGAGGTCAGCTTTACCCGCAGCAGCGTGGATGTGGGCTCCGAAGGCGATGCTAACCTGCTGGAAATTGCCGAAGCCGCAGGCCTCAAGCCCCGTTACGGCTGCCGCATGGGCATCTGCCACCAGTGCAGCTGCCGCAAGACCAGCGGCACCGTGGTTAACCGTTTGACCGGCAAGGTATCCGGCCCCGGCGAAGAAAGCGTCCAGCTTTGTGTTTCCGTGCCCCGCGGGCCGGTTCAGATAGACGTATAACCCAAAATTTTTGCGTTGCGGCCGGAGCGCCGCATGGAGAAAGCATTATGAAAAAGCTTAGCGAAGAACAACTGAACGGCCTCCAGCAAGACCTGGATGCCATCCGCGATGAAGTGCTGGCTGATCTGGGCGAGCGGGATGCCACCTACATCCGCAAGATTATCCGCCTGCACCGCACTCTGGAAGTGGGTGGCCGGGTGATGATGCCTTTTGGCTTCATACCGCCGGTCTTTGTAGCGGCCACCGCCAGCCTGGGTATCGCCAAGATCCTGGAAAACATGGAAATCGGCCATAACGTGATGCACGGCCAGTACGACTGGATGAACGACCCGGCCCTGAATTCCCAGACCTACGAATGGGACACCGTGTGCACCAGCGAATCCTGGCGCCAGACCCACAACTACGAGCACCACACCTACACCAACATCATCGGCAAGGACCGGGATTACGGCTATGCCGTGCTGCGCTTGGGCGATGATGTGAAGTGGCACCCGGGGCACCTGCTGCAGTTCGTGAACTACATCCTGCTGACGGTACTGTTCCAGTGGGGTGTGGGCGTGCATGAACTGGAGAGCGAGAAAATTCGCCGGGGTGAGTTGCGCTGGCGCGACAAGCTGCCGTTCCTGAAGGACTTCGCCCGCAAGGGTGGCCGCCAGGCCTTCAAGGATTATGTCTTCTTCCCGCTGCTGACCCTGCCCGTGGCCCCGATTGTGCTGGCCGGTAACGTGGGCGCCAACCTGATCCGGAACATCTGGGCATCCACGGTTATCTTCTGCGGGCACTTCACTCAGGATGCGGAAACCTTTACCGAGGAAGAGTGCGAAGGCGAGAGCAAGGGCCACTGGTACCTGCGTCAGCTGAGTGGCTCATCCAACTTTACCGGCGGCAAGTGGCTGCATGTGCTGAGCGGTCATCTGAGTTACCAGGTGGAACACCACGTATTCCCGGACCTGCCGGCCCACCGTTACCCGGAGATTTCCGCGAAGGTACAGGAAGTGTGCAAGAAGTATGACATTCCCTATAACACCGGCAGCTTTGCCAAACAGTACGGCACCGTGCTGAGCCGGATAGCCCGATTCTCCCTGCCGGATGCGGTCAGAACCCGCCTGGAACAGCGGGGAAGTGGCCAGCTTCAGGCAATCTGAAGCAGGCGCACCAACTGTGGCCGGTGCTGATCGCGGATCACATCGGCCAGGGTGTATTTATCGAGCACATCCAGGAACGCATTCAAGGCCTCACTGAACATGTGCTTGAGGCCGCACACCGGGGTAATCTTGCAGGCATTGTTGGAGGACAGGCATTCCACAATACTCAGATCCTGCTCGGTTTCCCGCACCAGGATTCCCACATTGATTTCGTCCGGGGACATGTGCAGGCGCATGCCGCCTTTCTTGCCGCGTACAGTCTCTATGTAGCCTTTCTTGTTCAGCTGGTGCACCACCTTCATCAGGTGGTTCTTGGAAATCTCGTAGCTGTCGGCGATTTCCTGGATAGTTGCCAGCCGGTCACCCTGTTCGGCCAGATAGATCAGAACCCGGAGTGAATAGTCTGTGTAACGGGTGATATGCATTTAATACTCCAAGGGGCCGTGCGGTTCAGCAGGACGGCCGGCTTATCAAGTAAGCGGCGATTGCCGAAAGACACAGGCCGGAAATTGTCAGTACCAGCAGGGGCGAGCCGAGCGCCAGCAGCATAGTCCAGCTCAGAACCATCATTCCCAGGGCCAGCAGTTTCGCTTTCAGGGGGATGGCTCGCCGTTCCCGCCACTGTTCAATGGCAGGGCCAAACGCCGGGTGCTGCTCCAGCCACAGGGCAAACGCCGGCGACCCTTTGCTGGCAAAAAAGGCGGCCAGCAACACAAAGGGCGTGGTCGGAAGCAGAGGCAACACTACGCCAGCTAACCCGAGCAATGCCGAGATATACGCAAGAATCCGGAAACCGGTTTTGTTTGGCTGTGCGGCCATCATGCGGGCCTCGTGACCGTTCATACCTGTATCCATTCTACCGTGATTAAGGAATAGGGTCTTGCTTTCAGTTTAGCGCCTATAACCTGCATAAAAAATACCCATTAATGGTTGTACGGTGGTAGCGGTGTTTATCCTTACCCAGGTCTCGGAATCTGTCTCAGGCTTTGCCATACTGCATCTATACTCATAACCATGTGTTGCAACAGGAATCCCCCAGATGCCCGCAAACCAACTGACAGACCGCTTCGGCCGCACGGTGAACTATGTTCGCCTGTCGGTGACGGATCGCTGTGACTTCCGTTGTGTTTACTGTATGGCTGAAGAGATGGTGTTTCTGCCCCGCAGCCAGATTCTCTCGCTGGAAGAGATTGCCCGGGTGGCCCGTAACTTTGTGGATCTTGGCACCGAGAAGATCCGCCTGACCGGGGGTGAGCCCCTGGTTCGCAAGGGTGTCCTGGACCTGGTCAGGGAGATCGGCAGTTACGGCCTGCGGGACTTCGCTATGACCACCAACGGCAGCCAGTTACCGCAGATGGCGGATGAACTGCGCCGGGGTGGGCTGCACCGCCTTAATATCAGCCTGGATTCACTGGATGCTGACAAGTTTCACCGTATAACCCGCACCGGCAAATTGAGCCAGGTGCTTGATGGCATTGAAGCCGCCCGGGAGGCGGGCTTTCGGGGTATCAAGCTGAATACGGTGGTGATGAAGGGCCGGAACGACGTGGAAGTGCCGGAACTGATCGAGTTCGCCCGGAAGAAGCAGCTGGATATTACCTTTATCGAGGAGATGCCGCTGGGGGAGATTTCCGAGCACGACCGTGGCCTGGCCCTGTGTACCAGTGCCGAGGTGCGGGATATTATCCGCCAGCGCCATGAGCTGATTCCCGCTACCGAGGATTCCGGCGGGCCTGCGCGCTATTACCGGATGGCGGACAGTCCGGTTCGGGTGGGTTTTATTTCTCCGCATTCCCATAATTTCTGCGACACCTGTAACCGGGTTCGGGTTACGGTGGAGGGGCGGCTTTTGCTGTGCCTGGGGAATGAGCATTCGATGGATTTGCGGGAGGTTTTGCGGGAGTTTCCCGGGGATGATGAGAAGCTTCGGCAGGCGATTATTTCGGCAATGGACTTGAAGCCGGAGCGGCATCACTTTTCTTCGGAGGGGGAGGTGCAGATTCTTCGGTTTATGAATATGACCGGCGGGTAAACCTTGGAGTGGGCGCAGGTGAGGGGGCGGCTTCCAAAAACCGCTCCTTGCGGCACATCCTTGTGACGCTTCTGCTCCGCCATCCATGGCTCCGCACATTTTTGGAAGCCGCCCCCTCACCCGCGCTTTCGTGGCATAGTCCACAGAACAGACTAATCCTGTCTCCCTGCTCTATCCTGAACTGTTTTTCCCTGTTTCTGCTTCAGTGGTCCATATTGTGACCGCTGTGGTCTTCTTCCATGTTGTGGTCGCCAGCCATTCCGGCTTCTTCCGCCATGTCCATGTCGTGTCCATCATGCATACCTTCCATGCCACCCATGTCGTGCATGGTCATGCCGGCGTTGAGGTGGTCCATGGTGATATCTGCGAAGGCGAAGACTTCTCCGCCATGCTCTGAGGCAAAGTCAGCGGCTTCGGTCTCGGTGGCGAAGGAGGCCAGGGTCGGGCCCATGGCGCCGGCGCGTTCGGAGCCGACGACGTAGAAGGCTTCACGGGCGTCGATCAGGTGGGTGTCGTCCGGGTGCTCCCAGTCGGTCTGGGCCATGTTGTGAACGTACAGGGTGTGGTCCCGGTTTTCGTTTTCCGGCTGCAGGAACCAGGCGAACATGTCTTTGGTGGAGCAGAACTTGCGGGTGTGCTGTTCGCGCTCGGTGAAGGCCTGGCCTTTGGGGCCCGGGAAGTTGGTGATGACCATGCCGCATACGTGGCATTCGTCGCCGGATTCGAAGTGGACGGGGTCGGGCTTGGCGACGACTTCCTGTTCACCGCCGGAGCAGCCGGCGAGGATGACGGCAGCCAGGGCGGCGAGGAGCCATTTGCTGAAGTGGGTTGTCATGGGTCAGTGCTCTCCGGTGAGGGTCAGATTCTTCGGTTTTTGAACAGTAACAGGGCGCCGCCCAGGGGAACGGCACACCATACCAGCAGGCCGAGCCACAGGCCGCCGGCGCCGATGGGCAGGTCGGAGCCCAGGCTTAGGACGCCGCTCAGCTGGCTGCTGTCGCCGAAGGCGACGATGTTGAGCAACCGGTAGATGTCGGTGGGGTTGAGCATCAGCAGCCAGGGCAGTAATTCGGGGTTGAGTTTGCCTTCGCTGGCCACCAGGACGCCCAGCAGCATCAGGTCAAAGATCAGGACAAAGAAGAACCAGATCGCCAGGGCCATGCCGGCGGCGACGGGCTTTTCGCTGACCCGGATGCTGACCAGGTACGCCAGGGCGATAAAGCCCCAACCCAGCAGGATAGTGGAGCCGATGAAGCGCCCCATGGCCACGGCCAGGGCGCCGATGCCGACGTCTTCTACCAGGACGGCAATGGCAATGCCCGCTACGCCAAAGCCGATCAGGGTGGCGAGGGCCAGGGTCAGGCCATGGCCCATGAATTTGCCCAGCAGCAGCTGGCTTTTGCTCAGCGGGTAGGTCATCAGCAGCAACAAGGTGCCGCCTTCTTCCTCACCGACGATGGCATCGTAGGCCAGCAACAAGGCGATCAGGGGGATCAGGAAGATACCCAGGCTGGCCAGGCTGGCGATGGTGGCAGGGGTGGAGGCGTAGCCTACCTGCCCGGAAGCGGCCGCGCCGAACCAGGCAATACCCAGTGCCAGGGTCGCGAAGACCACAGAGATTGCTACCAGCCAGCGGTTACGCAGGCTGTCGCTCAGTTCTTTGCGGGCGATGGTCCAGATTGCGTTCATTGGCTGCCTCCACGATGTGCCAGGCCGCCGGAGCCGATGAAGTGCACGTAGATGTCTTCAAGGCTGGGCTGGTGAATGCCCAGGTCGGCTACTTCTCCGGAGTTCATCAGGGTCTGGATCAGGGGCATTTTGTCCTGGGGCCTCACGTCTACCTGCAGTCGTCCGTTATCGGTTTTCATCATCAGGCCGGTGCTCTCCCCTGCCTGCTCAATCACTTTTTCGAGCGCAGCCAGGCTGTTGCTGGGCAACAGGCTCAGGGTAACCGGCATGTTGGCCTGCTGCCTCAGGGATGACAGGTCGCCGGCGGCTTTCAGGGCGCCTTCGGTCAGAATGGCGGCGCGGTCGATGTAGGGTTCAACGCCTGGCAGCACGTGGGAGCACAGGACAATGCCGGTGCCGTCGTCGCGCAGGTCGCGCAGCAGCCGGTACAGATCTGCGGTGGCCACCGGATCCAGGCCCACGGTGGGTTCGTCCAGCATCAGCAGCTTGGGTTTGCCCAGCAGCGCCTGGGCCAGGCCCAGTCGCTGGCGCATGCCCTTGGAGTAGGTTTTGGTGCGGGCGTCCATGGCATCACCAAGGCCCACCTGCTTCAGCAACTCCGGCACCTGGTGCAGGGGAGCGCCTTTGAGGCGGGCGAAATGGCTGAGAATTTCCCGGCCGGTCAGCTGCGGGTAGAACATCACGTTCTCCGGCAAGTAGCCAATATGCTGGGTCACGCTCGGGTCGCCGGCCTCGCCATCGAGGACTGACACTTTACCTTCGGTAGGCTTCATCAGCCCCAGTATCAGTTTGATCGAGGTGGTCTTGCCAGCCCCGTTGTGGCCGAACAGGCCGAGAATTTCTCCCGGTTCCAGCCGCAGGTCTACACCGTGCAGCACCGTCGCCTTGTCGTAACGGTGGCTGACGTTCTCAAGTCGAAAACAGCTCATCGGATCTCCGATTCCAGGTACTCGGGAATTCGCATCAGCGGATGGGGGTCACTCACACCGGCAGATTTCACTACTGGGAAGGCATCCTGCACCCAGCGCAGGGTGTCGACCGCGGGGCTGAACATCAGCACCTTGGCTTCCGGGTATTTCCACAGCAGCCGGTCCACGTTGTCGTTGGGCTCATAGGGGACATCGCCCAGACCGTCCTGGTTGCGGTCCCAGCCCAGGTAGTCACTCCAGAAATTGCCTTTGCCCTCTTTGGCCCAGGACTGGGTGCGGGTGGCCACATACTTGACCTGGCGCTCGTTGTTCACGAAGGCGTTGTCGAAAACTTCGTTGTCTTCCGAGCCGGCGGTCAGGTGAATGCCGATGTTGCTATCGGCAAACAGGTTGCCTTCGAAGGTGTTATACAGGGAGTTGTAGATAAACACCGCCTTGCCTTCGCCCCCGGTAATCATCACGTCACCGGTCTGACCTTCAGACACGCCCTTCACCACGTTACCCCGCAAGGTGGAGTTGGTGATGAAGTTCATCAGGATTCCGTAGTTCTGGTCGTCTTCCGAGCGGTTGTTGATAACGGTCAGGCGCTTGCTCTGCATCAGGGCATAGCCGGTGCGGGTACCCCGGGTAAGGTTGCCTTCCAGCAGGTTGTTCATGGAATACATGTAGTGGATGCCATACCGCAGATCCGTCATCACATTGTTGAGGATCTTGTTGTTATTGGCGGTTTCGATGTAGATGGCATCACGGGTCTGGCTGATGTCGTTGTCTTCAATCAGCGCCCCGGTGGTATTGAACAGGTGGATACCGTTGCCCCGGTCCTGGGACCGCAGGCTGATATCGCCTCGAATTCGGTTGTTGCGCACCGTCACATCCGGTGTCGCATCCAGCCAGATGCCGAAAGCCGGCCCCTGCAGCTGGTTGTTCTCGATGGTGGATCCCCTGGCTTCCCGGGCGACAAAAATGCCCGCGTCCAGTTCGTTCAGGTCCTTGCCCCAGTTGCGCACCGTGCAGCCGGATAAAGTGACTTCCTCGGCCAGGATATGCACAGCGTTGCCCTTGCCCCCGCCATCAATCACAGTGTCTGGCGCGCAGGACACAGTAACACCCGGCACCCTGACAGCCAGTGGCGAAAGTGTTTCGGGAGGAAGTTCGATGGCCGAACCCGGTTCCAGGTTATCAAGCTGCTGTTGCAGGTTCGCATGAGCGGCAAGCGATAAGAGAGCGACTGACAGGGCCACCCCATAACGCAGAATCTGGTACATCAAATGTTCTCAGAAAAAGGTGAAGGCAGGAGCCCCGAAACCGGGACTCCTTGCCAGGAGCAGTGATCAGGCCTTTTCGACCAGCATACGACCGCCCATTTCCATGTGCAGCGCATGGCAGAACCAGTTGCAGTAGTACCAGTACACACCGGGCTTGCCGGCCGTAAAGGTAACAGACGCTGTCTGCTGCGGGCTGATTTCCATGCTAACACCGTGGTTTACCATACAGAAGCCGTGGGTTACGTCTTCGATGGTATCCAGGTTGGTGACATACACCGTTACCTCATCACCTTCCTTCACCTTGAATTCGGTCATACCGTACTGCGGCGCAACGGAGGTCATGTAAACACGCACCTTGTTGCCGTCGCGGATCACCTTGTTGTCGGATTCCAGAGTCACACCGTCCTTCTCAGCCTGGGCACGACAGCTGGCGAAGTAGGGGTCGTTGCGCTCGTAGATCTTCTTGGTCTTGATCTGGTCACGACGTACCAGGATACAGTCGTGCGGCTCGGCATAAGTCGGGCCATCGTGAACCAGTTTCATTTCCTCGCCGGAAATATCGATCAGCTGGTCGTTCTCCGGATGGAGCGGGCCAACCGGCAGGAAACGGTCCTTGGAGAACTTGGACAGAACCACCAGCCATTTGCCATCGGCATCACGAGACTCGGTCAGCGAAGCGTGGTTATGGCCCGGCTGATACTGCACGTCCAGCTTCTGGCGGATGTAGTTCACCTTGTCGCCATTATAGTGCTTGATGGCATCGGCAATGTTCCACTTGCACACCTGGCTGTCGATAAACAGCGTGGTGTAAGCATTGCCACGGCCGTCGAAGGTAGTGTGCAGGGGCCCGAGACCCAGCTCCGGCTCGGCTACGATGGTGTCACGCAGCTCGATCTTGTCATCGAACAGGTCGTCCAGCTTGTCGATCTGGATGACCGAGGCGGTCGGAGACAGCTTGCCGTTGGCGATGAAGTACTTGCCATCCGGAGAGGTGTTCAGACCGTGCGGGTTCTTTGGTACCGGAATATAGCGGGTAAATTCAGATTTACCACGTCCGTCTACAACCGGAACGTCGGAATCGCCGATGGTCTTGAACTTGCCGGCTTTCACGGCAGCCGCGATACGCTCGATGTTGAACACGACGACCCAGTCGCGGTCGTTACGCATGGTGCCGGCCAGGTCCAGCGCCCGCTCGGAGTTGTAGCAGGTAGAGGCCGCGTACTTGCCGGTGTAGTCAGCATCGGTGTTATCCAGATTGCCGTCCACAATCACCTGCCAGGCCACTTCCATGGTTTCTGCATCAAGCGCGGTGAACATGGTGTAGCTGTTTTCCAGGCTGAAATCCGTGCCGTCGTTCGGCTGCGGAATTACAAACTCGGCGTTGCAGAATACGTAGTTGGTGCGCGGCACCTTCTGCAGACGCAGGCCATGGATCGCCTGCACGTTCGGAATGAAGGTGACCTTGTCCGTCTTCATGATATCCAGACGGATACGGGCTACCCGGGTGTTGGCCTTGTCGTTGATGAACAGGTACTTACCATCGTAACGACCGTCTTCCATGGAGATATGCGGGTGGTGGCAGTCGCCGTTCAGGTACTGCTGGTCGCCGCCAAGAATTTCCTTACTCTCGTTGGTGATACCCCAACCTGTAGCCGGGTCCACGTTGAATACCGGAATCCGCATCAGTTCACGCATGGACGGCACGCCCAGAACACGTACTTCACCCTGGTGACCACCACTCCAGAAACCGTAGTATTCGTCCAGTTCGCCGGGCTCGATGTAAATCTTGTTCTTGGCTTCCTTGGCGGCAGCGGCAAACGATTCACGGGTCATGATGGTTGAGCCAAGACCGGTTGCACCGGCTACGCCTGCGAGCGCCGCCGCGCCCATAAAGCGACGACGGCTCAGGCCGCCTTCCGGTGCCTCCTGCTTGTCCTTGATCAGATCATCTCTTTTTTTCATAGCATCCAACTCCGTTATTGGTTATGGCGGTTATTGCTTCTCATGGTTTTCCGGGGCCTTATGATTGGCTCCTCGGGACAACTCAGTTCACCTGCACCACCGGGATTTCTTCCGGGTGGCCGGGCGCGTTGTGACCACGGCGCTTGCCACGGCGCTTCACAATCAGCGGCGGGCACTTGTGGTCATCGAAATACGTCATCTGGCAATCCAGGCAGTAGTGACATTCCATGTAGTTGATATGCCCGTCCGGATGGATGGCCTGGACTTCACATTCTTTGTCGCAGAGGCGACAGGGGTTGCCACACTCTTTGCGACGCTTGAGCCAGTCGAATACCCGCAACTTGGTGGGCAGTGCCAGGGCAGCACCCAGGGGGCACAGGTAACGGCAGTAAACCTTACGGGTGAAGATATTCACCACCAGCAGCAGCACGGCGTAGGTCACAAACGGCCAGCTACGGTCGAAATGCAGGGTGATAGCGGTTTTGAACGGCTCCACCTCGGCCATCTGCTCAGCGGTGGCCATGGACTCCAGGGACACACCGAACAGCACCAGCAGGATGATGTACTTGATCGCCCACAGCCGCTCATGCCAGGCAAACGGCACGGTGTACTGGGGCACCTTCAGCTTGCGGGCAATTTCGTTGATCAGCTCCTGCAGGGCACCGAACGGGCACAGCCAGCCGCAGTAAACCGCACGGCCCCAGAGCAGCACGATGCCGGCAACCACAGACCAGAGGATGAACAGCATCGGGTCGATCAGGAAGGTTTCCCAGGTAAAGCCGCTGATCAGGCTGTTCACAAAGGTCAGCACGTTCACAATGGAGAGTTGCCCCAGTGCATACCAGCCAATGAAGAACAGGGTGTAGACCAGGAAGCCATGGCGAATCCAGCGCATCATCTTCGGCTTCTGCACCAGCCAGTCCTGGAAGAACAGGATGAACAGCAGCACCAGAATACCGGCACCCAGCACCATCAGCTGGAACTCTTTCTGGTACCACACCTGCACCCACAGAGGTTGTTCTTCCAGCCATTCCTCTTCGGTCAGAACCGGCTCGGCGCGGGTGTAATACTGGTCCGGCAGCTGGTATTCCAGCGGGAATACCGCGAATTCGCTGTCCAGCGGGCCGGTCTGGCGCTTGACCGTCAGCTCCAGGGACCAGGGAGTACCCGGGTCAAACTTATGCTGCTGCCGGGCAATAAAAATGGCCATCTCGGAAAAGTCAGGCATGCCCTCGGCATAGACATCGCTGAGGCGGTAAAAGTCGAGATCCCGGAAGTTGAAGGTGTCACCAAACTGGCGAATCTGCACCCGGTCAAAGATACCGCCACGAACGTAGCCGGAACCTTTGAAGGAGTACTCACCATTGGCCATCACCGCGATGGCATGCTCACCGTCTTTCAGCTCGGACATCAGCCACTGGTACTGGCTCTCGCCCAGCAGGTTGCGGCCGATGGTGGGGGCATTCAGATAGGTGGCGTACAGGTCGATCAGCGGGTCATCCCGCTCATCCGGTGCGGCAGCTTCCACACCTTCAGCGGGGCCGCCCTTGAAAGCGTCGTCTACGGTACCGCGGGCCAGCAGCAGCCGGCGAACGGAACCATCTCCGGTCAATTCTTCCCAGGTCTTGTCCTGGATCGATTCGGTGTCTACTTCCGCTACCGGCGGGCGCTTGCTGCCTGCATTCACTTCGATCAGGCCCAGCTCGCCACCTACGCGGTGGGCGGTGCGCATGATCACTTCGTTGATCACCATCACGGTCACCGTGGCACCGGACAGGCCATCTACCGCCACACGGCGCTCGGATGACTTGCCACCTACCGTTACACGCTGGTCTGCTTTCAGCCCGGCGTACTGGTCAGTGAAGTCATGCATTTTTTGCTCGGGAATACCGATCAGCAGGATCGGTTCGTCGTGGTGGATAACCTTGGAGCCTTTGATCACCCCGTCGGTATCCAGCACCACCATGGCGTTCAGGGGCTTGCCGGAGTAGGCCGGAGTCTGGACAAAATCGATCGTCTGGTAGGCATAGCCCACCAGCTCTTCCCCGGCATAAAGTTCCTGGACGGCCCGGTTACCCTCAACCGGGCTGAAATCAGTCACCCCGGAAATGGCTCTCTCGATCACCTGGCGCCCGGCCAGCGGGTCGTATTCAGAGAGGGGTTGAGCGGAAACGGCGCTGGCCAGAAACAACAGCAAAAAAGACAAGGCAATCCGGGTGACAGCAATCACAAAGAATTCCCCAAACATGTTTGAATGACTACAAGGGTGGACGAGATTCCTGAAAAATCAAATACCTCTATGGGCATAGAGGCCCGAGGGCCTCAACCGGAATCAGAGACTCAGATCCATCAACCGCTGGGGGTCGGCGATGAACAGGCGGCTGCGATTAACCCGCACCAGCCCGCTGGATTTCAGGTCGGCCAGAATCCGTGAGAAGGTTTCAGGCTGCATGGCAAGGCGGGAGGCTACCAGGCACTTGGGCAACGGCAATTCCACTTCGCCGCCGTTGCGAGTTCCCTCCGGCAGCAGATCGATGAGATAGCGCACCAGGCGGTCACGGGCGCTCTGTACCGTCATGATTTCCAGGTCATGGAACCGGGTTACCGCACGCTGGGCATAGTGGCGCAGCGCAGCCTGTGCGTATTCCGGGTGCTGGGTGAGCAAATTCTGGTAGGCCTTCACCGGGATCATCAGCACTTCGCTGGATTTCAGCGCTTCGGCATAGCAGGCGTACTTGGGCGGGTCTGCATAGATCATCACCTCGGCAAAGCAGTCACCGGGCGCAAGGCTGTCCAGGGTGCGATCGATGCCGGAGGAGTCCAGGCGGTACAGCCGCAGCCGGCCGGAGATGACAAAGAAAAAATGGTGAGCCGGCATATCCTGGCGATACAGCAGCTGGTGATGGCCCAGGCGAAGCCGGCGGGACTGCTGGATCAGCCCGTCGAGATCTTCGTCTCGCAGAGTGCGGAACAAGGTGTGGTTACGGAGCGCATCAACGCCGTCCTGTTCGCTCAGGGTCTGGTTTACGGCTACCAGTACGGGCTTGGAGTATCGGTTGTCTGCAACTTGCATCATGGCCATCGGTGTATCCCCTGTGCATTTTCATGCATACAAAATCATTGTTTTAATACTAGAGGGTAGACACGCCGAATTCCCTCCCCCGATGGGGGTATCCGGGCAATTACCGCCTGACATTTGATCTAACTCAAATATTGATAAACGCGATGGCGGGTGCCTACCGCAAACATCAGCAGGCAAAGCCCTAAAAGACCGAACAACAGCATGAAAACCGCCGTGCGGATGCCCAGCCACTGGTTAATGGCACCAAAGGCCACGGGCAGCAGGAAGGCCACGGAGCAAGCGCTCACCAGCAGCAGGCCGGCAAACAGCGAGGCCTCGGCCCGGTTGGCCAGTATGACCTCCCGCTGCAAACTGCCCATGGCGCAGCCCAGGGCCACCCCCAGCAGGATTACCAACCCCCGTTCCAGGATAACCGGCAACGCGAAGTTGACCACGATATCCCCTTCCACCCCGCGGATGTGCAGGGTCATGGGCGGGTAGGACAACACAAACAGGGCGACCAGGCTGGCAATCAGTGCCAGGGCGGTCACCGGGGTACTGCCCAGCCGGTCTGACAGCGCACCGCCGGCAATCTGGGCCAGCGCGCCGGGAATAACAAACCACTGGGCCATGCGGGCACCTGCCCCCAGTTGCAAGCCGAACTGGGCAGAGAGAAAGTCCGGCAACCAGAGGGCAAGGGCGAAAAAGCTGCCGGCCACCACGCCGAAATACAGGCACAGCGGGAGCGAGCGCCCGTTACGCAACAGCTCGGATACTGGCCGGCCCGTGGAACGAGCACCCTCCCCGGCGCCGTACTGGCGTGCGTCCGTGAGTAGTAGCACCAACGCAATCACCAGCAGCAGCACAGTCAGGTAGGCAAGGGGCACTCCCTGCCAGGAGTATGCTTCGTGGAACAGCGGAACCAGGTAATAGTTGAAGGCCGCACCGGTAACCCCGGCGCCAAAAATTCCGAGAACCAGCCCCAGCCTTTGCCGGCAATGGCTGGTCACATAATGCAGGCCGGCACTGTAAAAACCGCCCGCCAGCCCAAGGCCCGCGGCCACAATCAGGTGTGCGGGGTAACTGTTGGCCACCAGCAGAAGCGCCATACACAAGGCCAGGCCGGTAAGGCAAAACAGCATGACTGCCCGGGCACCGAAACGCCTGGCACACAGGCCCGCCGGAATGGCCAGCAGTGCGCTGACCGCCATCGGCGCCGCCAGCAGCACTCCGAACTGCACACTGGACAGCGCCAGCTGGGCCTTCACATGCACGCCCGCCACCGCAAACAGCGTCCAGCAGCCGGCAGCCACCACAAAGCCTGCCAGTGCCAACGGCAATACCACCGCTAGCGAGGCCAGTTCTTCGTCGTCCTGTTCCGGAAGTGCGTGCATTTATTCACCCTGCAAAAGACCAATCCTCAGTCTCGGCTTTTACGTAGCGCAAGGTCAAAAGCTATGATGGGATACCAACTATCGGGGTAATTGACTATCCTCAAAGAGGTATCCCGAGTAGCGGCTTTCAGCCATAATCCGCCCGAAGCTGCCTTTTATATGACCATTATCCGGAACACCTGCTACGAATGACTTCCAGAAGCCCGCTGGTAAACCGACTGGCCGTTGCGATCGGCGCTATTGTTCTGACCGCTATCGTCAGCATGGCCACTACCCTCGGCATTTCCAGCAGCATCGAGGGCAATGCGACCGCCATCAACCAGGCCGGCGCCCTGCGTATGGCAGCATTCCAGCTTGCAGCCCGCTCCGCCACTACAGACCTGACCAACGGCGATGCCAGTATCGAAGCCCAGACAGCCAGTTACCAGAACCGGCTGGAAACCTCCGCCATTGTGCGCTCCATACCACGCAGCACCGACCACCCGCTGGCTCTGCAGTACCAGAAGGTCAAGCAGTTGTGGCTGACCCGGCTGAAGCCGGAAATCGAGCAGCATGAGGCCGGCACACCGCTGACCCCCGCTATCGTGGCGTCCATCGAACAGTACACCAGCGAAGTCGACCTGCTGGTTTCCATGCTGGAGCAACGCACGGAAGCCCGTATCGACCTGCTGCTGCTGATCCAGATCATCAGCATGATTTTTTCCATCCTGATTGTGATGGCACTGTTCCTGGACCTGAAAAACCGGGTACTCCGCCCGCTGCGCAAACTGATCCACATTGCCACTGCCGTGGGTGAGCAGGACTTTTCCCACAAGGCCAACCTGAAAGGCAACGACGAACTGGCCCGGTTGGGCCAGGCCTTTGACCAGATGACCAGCGAACTGGCTCTGACCTACTACGAGCTGGAAAACCGGGTACAACGGAAAACCGAAGAACTGGAAATCAGCCACTCCGCCCTGCAGGCCATGCACGTTGCCAGCCGCGGCCTGTTCGCCAACCACGACCTGTGCAGCGGTGCCATTCCAATCCTGCAGGAGCTGGAGCGGCTTCTGGGCATCGGCCCTATCCGCCTGTACCTGCATGAAAAAGGCTCACCAGAACCCATCGAGGCGGTAACCACCGCCACCAGCAAGCGCCCGTTCTACTGCCGGGACCACCACTGCAACGCGTGCCTGGTCACACCCGAGGTGTACGACGACCTGCCACTAGAAGGCAACGACGGCCGTCGCCTGTTGCTGCCCATCCGCACCCCGGGCCAGTTGCTGGGCACGCTGGAAGTCTGGTATCCCGCTGACAAGGGCTTGCCGGATATGTCACGCCGACTGCTGGAAACCATGACCGACCAGCTGGCCACGGCCATATTCCTGGAACGCCAGATTACCGAAGAGCAGCAACAAACCCTGGCTGAGGAGCGCACCGTCATCGCCCGGGAACTGCACGACTCCCTGGCCCAGTCCCTGTCTTACCTGAAAATGCAGGTAACACGGCTGCGCCGGCTCAATATCAGCGGTGACCAGGAAAAACTGCACAGCGAGATCCTGGACGAACTCAGCACCGGCCTGAACAGTGCCTACCGCCAGTTGCGGGAACTGCTGGCCACCTTCCGCCTGAAACTGGATACACCGGACCTGGCCAGTGCCCTGAGCAAAACCATCGATGAGTTCTCTGAACGGCTGGGCCGGCCGGTGGCACTGGAGTACAACCTGCCGCCCCAGACCCTGTCGCCCAACGAAGAGATCCACACCCTGCAGATTATCCGGGAAGGCCTGGCCAATGCCGTCAAGCATGCCGATGCCACCGACATTGCTGTAGAGGTCGTATTTGAATCTCCCAGAGTCTGTGCCCGTATCAGGGATAACGGCAAAGGCCTGCCCGGAGGCGGACAACCCGTGAACCACTACGGCATGGTGATCATGCAGGACCGGGCCAGGACTCTGGGCGGAACCGTAGAAGTGAAAAACCGGGAGGAAGGCGGCGTGGAAGTTGAGTTAACATTCGTTCCCAAAAGCCGGAACCTGATTGCCGTGCAGTCATCAACCGCCTGAACCGACAAATGCCTTAAACGAGAAAGAATATGTCTGAAACACCCGCAAGTATCCTGCTGATAGACGATCATCCCTTGCTGCGCCAGGGCATCAAGCAATTGATCAGCATGGAACAGGATATGGAAGTTGTCGGCGAAGCCAGCAACGCCGCCGACGGCATCCGGATGGCAACCGAGATAGAGCCCGACCTGATCCTGATGGACCTGAACATGCCGGAGATGGACGGCATTGAAGCCCTGAAAAGGCTCAGGGCCCAGAACATCAGCTCCCGCATTATCATGTTCACCGTTTCAGACCAGGAAGACGACGTGGTTGCCGCCCTGCGCGCCGGCGCTGATGGCTATCTGCTCAAGGACATGGAACCGGAAGACATGATCGCCCAGCTGCACCAGGCAGCCGTTGGCAAAATGGTGATCAGCGACCGGCTGACCACCCTGCTGGCCGAAGCCCTGCGCTCCAACAAGCCGCAACAGGCCTCGCGCCCGGATTTCGACAGCCTGACCCCACGCGAAAAGGACATCCTGAAACTGATCGCCGAAGGCCTGTCCAACAAGATGATCGGCCGCAAACTCGACATCAGCGATGGCACAGTGAAAGTCCACGTAAAACACCTGCTCAAAAAACTGAGCCTGCGCTCCCGGGTAGAGGTAGCGGTGTGGGCTGTGGAAGAAGGCCTGCACAAGGGCTGAGTTATATCAAATCACCCCCGGGTTTTTTGCTTTACTCTGGGCGGGTTTCTGACCGCCCGGAGTAAACCATGGCCTTTTCGCTACCCCCCATTGCTGCCCTGCACAGCCCCTTGCTGGATCAATCCCTGGCGGTGCTGAAAGAGTTCCTGCCCTCGCCGGCACCGGCCCTGGGCACCATCGACCGGTCAATCCCCATGCCTTTCAAACAGCTGGTCGCGGAAGCTCCGCTTAACCGGCTGTTTGCCGAGGCCATGGCCGAGGGGGAATTTGATGACTTCGAGGGCCGGCGAATCCGGCTGGAAGTAAACGGCGGCCACCCCGGGATAACCTTCGGTTTCTGGGCCGGGCGTTTGCGCATTGTCGACGGCCCGGGCGAAGCCACCATCCGTGGCTCCCTGGCCGCGTTCAAAACCCTCGCCGAGCGCAAGCAGGACCCGGACCAGCTGTTTTTCCAGCGCCGCCTGGTGATTGAAGGCGACACCGAACTGGGGCTGGCCCTGAAAAACCTGCTGGACAGCCTGGAATGGGATTTCAGCCCACGGAAACTGCTCTTCACCAAGTCCTGAACAAGCTCAGGCGCGGCTAAGCGCCTGCAGCTCGTCCAGCGACAAAAGGTCTGACCGGGACAACTGATCAAGCGCCGTTTTGCCCATCAGCGAAAGTGTCAGCTCGGTTTCATACCGGATATTGGTCAGCAGGTTTTCAACAGCCGCCTGACCACCGGCCGCCAGGGCATAGCCCCAGGGGCGCCCTATCAGGCAACCACTAGCCCCCAGGCACAATGCCCGGACAACATCCTGGCCGGTCTGAACACCACCATCCACCAGCACCTGGCATTCCCCGGCCACTGCATCCACCATGGCGGGCAAGGCGCTCAGTGAAGCCGGCGCGCCGTCCAGCTGACGACCACCATGATTTGATACCACAATGGCGTCGGCCCCGACCGCCACCGCCGAGCGGGCGTCCTCCGGCTCCATCACGCCCTTGATCACCAGCTTGCCCGGCCAGTTTTCCCGCACCCAATCCAGGTCTTTCCAGGTAACCGATGGATCAAACTGACTTTCGACCCAGGCCTTGAAGTCCTCAGGTTTACGCCCGGAGGGCACCACACTGGCCAGGTTTCCGAAGGTCAGCGGCTTGCCGCCAAGAGCAACACGGGACAGCCAGCGCGGATGGCCCAACAGGTCCGCTGCCTTGCGCAGCTTGCCAACGGCAGACAGCCCGCCGTTCATACCGTTACGGACATCCCGGTATCTCAGCCCCAAGCGGGCCAGGTCGACGGTAAACACCAGCACCCGATAACCGGCCTGCCAGGCCCGGCGCAGCAGGTCTGCGGAGAAGTTTCGGTCCTTCAGGACATAAAGCTGGAACCAGCGGTCTGTCTCCGGCGCAGCCTCCGCCACTTCCTCAACAGAACAGATAGACACCGTACTCAGGCAGAAAGGTATTCCTGACTGGCCCGCGGCCCGGGCAGCCTGGGTTTCGCCCCGGGTCGCCAGCATACCGGCCAGGCCCATGGGCGCCAGGCCCAGTGGCAATGACACCGGCTGGCCCAGTAACGTGGAGGAAGTATCAACCGCCGAGACATCCTGCATGACCCGCTGCCGGAAATGCCATTGGCCAAAGGCCTCACGGTTTGCGCGCTGGGTGGATTCAGAAAAGGCGCCGCCATCCAGGTAATCAAACAGCATGCGGGGTAAGCGGCGCCTTGCAAGCAGCCGGTAATCATCAACGGAGGCCGGAGCCAGCATGGAAAACTCCTGTTTTTATTGTGTTTGCTACGGAATTCTCTATAACCGCGTTCGCGAGCGCAAGCCTGCCAAAACAACCAGTCAGTTAACCGGCTTTTCCTCCTTCAACCCCATTTTCTTGAGGATCATCATAGCCGGGCACCACTTGGTGAACGATGACTGAATCAGGTTCAAGGCAATAAAGCCGGTGAACAGCAGCCAGTAGGGGCTCACATAGTGGGCGAGCAGTATGGAAATCAGGGTGAACACGCCTGCCATCAGGCGGAGTCCTTCGTTGATTGTCATAGCAAACCTCCTGAAGAAACTTGAATTACAGTTATACACCCGGGTGCCGGTCAGCGCATATCAAAAAACTCCCGATGCATCCGCCGGGCCGGCATACCCCATTTCCGGAACTGGTTGAACAGTGTATTGGCCAGCCCCACCGGGCCGCAGTACCACAGGCTGGCATTCTGCCAGTCGGGTACCGCATCCCGGATTTCCTCCGGCGTCAGCCGGCCTTCGGTGCGGCTGCATCGAATGACCAGGTTAACGCCCGCGGCTTCCGCATCTGCCCGCAACTTTGCCAGGGCCTCCTCGCTGACATCCGCGGTTGGATGGAACAGGTAAACGGTGCGATTGTCAGGACAACCCGCCAGGCGACCCATCCGGGCAATGAACGGAGTAATGCCGATGCCCGCCCCTACCCAGATCTGGGTGCGGCAATCATCTTCAAAATCAAAGCCGCCATAGGGCCCCTCCAACGTAACCGGCATACCCTCGCAGATCCGGCGGCTGGCCCGGCGGGTGTGATCCCCCAGTTCTTTGACCACAAACTTCAGGCACCGGGCTTCCGGGTTCCAGTCTGATGCAATGGTGTAAGGGTGCGGGCCTTCCGCAGCATCCGACGTGATAAAGGCAAACTGCCCGGGGTTATGGCCAGACCAACCCTGCGTTACCTTCACCAGAAACTCGAAAACTTTCAGGTCCGGATAGCGGGTGACCGAAACCACCTCCCCCGGTACCTTCCGAACCTTGCCCGGCCAGCCCACCAGCAGCAAAACGGCTGCAACACTGCCAGCCACAACAGCGGCCTGAGTCAGCCAGCCAATGGGTGCTGCCCAGTAATCAAACTCCATCAGGATAAAGCTGTGCCAGGCCAGGGGCAGGAACACCACCGCCAGCAATTTGTGGGTTTTACGGAACAGGTGATAGGAAAAAGCCTTCACCAGCGCCAGCACAATCAGCACGGCAGCCGCATAGAAGGCCCATTCACCCAAAGTTTCTGCCAGCCCCCGCTGGCCGCGGAACCAGGCTTCAAGGCCGGTGAGTTGCTGCCCGGCCCCTTTGCCGGCCGGCTTATCCAGCCAGCCCCAGCCCACCATCCACTTGGTGCCCTGCGCCCACCACCAATGCAGCGTGGCCAGCACCAGCGAGCCAATGCCCAGCCATTTGTGCAGCCGGTACACCTTGTCCAGGCCACCAACCCAACGTTCCAGAACCCGCAGCCGCAACGCCAGCACCAGGGCCCCCGCCATCATGACCACCGCCAGGATGCCGGAATACTGCACAAACACCGACCGGAACGGGAAGTAAGCAAACGGGCTCACCCAAAGGCTATCGGCTGCGAACCAGACAGCACTGACGACTGCAACCAGCCCCCAGAAAAACAACGGAATACGCGACATGGCAATTTCCTCTGCGTCGCCATCAACTAATAGCAAACTACGCTTACCACCGCTCGTAATGCTTGAGGTAAATCAAACCGGGTGATCTTTACACCACTTTTACCTACACCCTACTGCAGCTCGGCATCGAACAGGGGTGCATAGCCGCCAGTATCGATACCTAAGCGGCGGCGGTGTTGTATCTGGGGGTATTCAGGGGCTGGCGGTTCAGGCCATGGCGGTAATTCCACTGGTGATCTCGGTGGTGTTCGGCTTGCTGGTGTCCACCGTGCTGATCCTGGTGGCCTTGCCAGCGCTCTATGCCATTCTTGAGGATCTGGGTTGGGCCCGGAATAACGGGCCCTGACGCAAAAGGCCGGGTTCAATGCCCCGGCCTTTTGCTAGTGCTCAGGCACCTACCAGGTCCATGCCCGGCTTGCCATACCAATACCCGTTGCAGGGTGGTGCCTCTACCAGCTGCAGCGGGTCGGCGGCCGGCACTTGCCCCCGGCGGACCTGATCAAAACGTTTGACCACCTCGTCCATGCCCTGACGTTCCGGGCTCAGGCGCACGGTGCTCACCCCCATGCGCTCCATATCCGGTAGCTCCCGCATCAGGTCATAGCGGGAACCGGATAGCGTGGAGATGCCGTTAATGCGAAACAACTCCTGGCTTTCCCGGGAGCGCAGTTCCATGCCATCCGGATGTTCCAGGCAACGGAACTCGCAATTGTCCTTGGGCAGGTTGTAATGGCGGGCGGTAAAGCAGCGGGACGACCAGGCCAGCGGCAAGAAGCCCCAGGAGAACACTTCGGCAGGCAAGTCCAGCCCTTCAGCCTTCAGCTCGCTGATTAACTGCTCCAGGGTTTCCTTGCCCAGTTCCACCGGCAGGTTCCAGCCCTGCAAGCCCTGCCTGGCCAGGATCTTCAGGGTGGCCACGTTGTAGATGTTCATGGACGGGCCGGTGATAAACGGAATCTTGTTGCGGACAGCCACCTGCAGGGCACTCTGGTCGTTCGCTTCCACCAGGAATTCATCCTGTTCACAGAACCGGCGCAGACGGCGAAGGTCCGCTTCCGATTCGATCAGTGTAAGGGTGGAGAGCACCACATTCTTACCGCAGGCTTTCAGGTCCCGGGCCAGGTCCAGCCAGTCATCGGGCTTCAGCTCCCGGCGACGGGAGCACACCACCTCGCCCAGGTAGATGGTATCGACCGGCCATTCCGCGGCCTTGGCATAGAAATCAAACACGCTTTGCTTGGACCAGAACCAGAGGGTCGGGCCCAGGGATAGCTTCATCATGATGGATACAACCTTATTTCCACTTGCGATGGTAGGCGCCGATGGTGGTCAGGCCACCTTCGGAAAGGCCAGACAGGGTGTTACGCCAGGCATCCTCTACCGTGAACATGCCCGGGTGTGCTGCCAGCCCGTCCAGCGCCTGGCGCCAGGTGCGGGCCACGTCGGCAATGTAGGCGGGGCTGCGTTGCCGGCCTTCGATTTTCACCGCGCTGATGCCCAGTTCCTGCAGCTCCGGCAGGATATCCATGGTGTTCAGGCTGACCGGTTCTTCAATGGCGTGGTACACACTGCCTTCCACCTCAAAGCGGCCTTTGCACAGGGTGGGATAACCGGCGTTTTCACCGGGGCCGTAGCGGTCGATCAACACATCGTTCAGGCGCGACTCCAGCCCCTGCGGGGTTTCCTGCCAGCGCACGGCCTTGGCCGGAGAGCAGGCACCTCGGGTGTTCGGGGATTCATCGGTGAGATAGGACGACAGATAACAACGGCCTTCCGCCATGATGCACAGGCTGCCAAAGGCAAACACTTCCAGTTCAACCGGGCTGTGTTTGGCGACACCACGTACCTGGTCCAGCGACAATACGCGGGGTAATACGGCGCGGCGGATATCGAAGTTGTCTTTGTAGAACGAGAGGGCCTCGTGGCTGGTGGCCGAGCCCTGTACCGACAGGTGGCGGGGAATGTGCGGGTATTTGTTGGCGGCGTAGTCCAGCAGGCCCATATCGGCCAGGATGATGGCATCCACACCAATGGATGCAGCCCGGTCTACCGCGCCTTTCCAGTGTTCCCAGCCGTCTGGCTGCGGATAGGTATTGATGGCGCAGAACACCCGGCTGCCTTTGGAATGGGCGTATTCAATGCCCTCCCCGGCGCGTTTTTCGTTGAAATTCAGGCCGGCAAACTGGCGGGCGTTGGTGCTGTCGCGGAAACCGAAGTAAACCGCATCGGCACCATTGTCCACAGCGGTTTTCAGGGCCGGCAGGCTACCGGCAGGGCAGACAAGTTCCATTACACTCCTCCACGTGGTGAAGGAGCTAACCTACTGCCCCGGGCCTGCCGGCGCATTGACCATTGTCAGACCGGGGTCAGATCAGGTCATCATCGTTGTTGCGGGCCTGGCGGACATCCCGGGCTACCGCGCCGCAGATCACGCCCAGCACCACCAGGGTGATGGCCGGCCACACCAGGATATAAGCACCGTAAACCAGTTCGTTTGTCATTTCGCACCCTCCGGAATCAGGCCGGCAGTGTCTTCACTGTCGGCGTCGTCATAGTCACCAACCCGTTTCTTGATCAGGTCGAAGTCAAAGCGTTCTTCCTTGCTGAGCAGGGTCATGGCGGTGCATACCACGGCACTGGCACCGTAGGCCGTCAGTGAAGCTACCAGCACCATGTAGTCCCTCAGGAACCCGGTGGCGAACATCAGCATAGCCACCAGTGTTATGGCACCGGCAACCAGTCCTGCCGCGCGGCCAAAGAAACCGAACACCATCATGCCGATCACCACGGCTCCGCCGACAGACGCCAGGACTTCGAAGGCCAGTACGGTCATACCGGTCATTTCCAGCAGCTCAAAGCGGGCAATACAGAACAGCGCCATGGCCACCACCACCGACCAGGTGAAGGCGGAATTGGTGACCCTGTCCCAGTAGCAACTGACGATCACCGGAAACACGATGGCACCCCAGAGTGCGCCGACGAACACCAGCATCACCAGGATATCCAGCGAGAAGCTGGCAAAGATCAGCCCCGCCACGGTAGCCACAATCATGGTGATGCGGCCAACCAGCATCATCACTTTCGGGTTTGGGTTGTCCTTGGCGATGTTCTTGCCGTAGACATCCGCCATCATGATGGTAGACAGCGCGGACAGGTCAGAATCCGCGGTGGACGACAGCGAGCCGATCACCAGGATAAAGAACAGGGCCACGAAGAACGGCGACAGGTAGGTAGACACCATCTGCGGAATCAGGTTATTCATCTTGCCGTCGATGGGCTCTACACCAACCGACAGCGCCATCAGGCCAATCATGCCCAGGCCGATCACAATTGCACCGTAACCGATGGTGGCGGTCACGAAGGTAGACTTGATGTTCTTCTCGCGCACCGCAAACAGGCGCTGGGAAATGGTCTGGTTACCGATGGCATAGGCCAGAACCGCCACAAAGAAAGGTGCGCCCTGGTTCATGATGGCTTCCACCGAGAACAGGTTGGCCTGCTCGTCGGTCATCTTGCTCAGGCCTTCCACCATGACGCTGGGGCCGCCTGCAGAGTAGAGAACCGCAGGGATAATAATAATGGCAATCGCCATCAGCGCCACCAGCTGGGCAAAGTCGGTAAACACCGAGGCCCGGAAACCGGACGTCAGCGTGTAGGCCAACACGCCCACACCGGCCACAATCACACCGGTTTCGAAAGACAACGGGGACAGCACCGACACCAGCGCACCGGCGGCCGTGAAGTTGACCATCAGGCTGATGATGCTGCCCAGCACGTTGGACCCGGCCAGGATCAGCTGGCTGGAAGAACCATGACGGGCGTGGATAAGCTCACCCAGGGTATGGCCATTGGGGGCCAGCTTGCGGAACCGGCGGCCGAAGGGGTAGATGAACAGGATCATCAGCGCGCCCCAGAGGCCATAATGGATCGGCCCGGATACCCCGTAGGTGTAGCCAGAGGTGGCTGCCGCGTAGAAAGACGCAGCCCAGATCCAGGTGGCGGTCATACTGGCCGCGCCCATACCGAAACCGACATGGTGGCCGGCTACCATAAAGCCGGAGGTATCTTCTTTTTCCTTGCGAATCAGCAAGGTCAGCAGGTAGGTACCGCCGTAGAAGGCGGCAAGCAGTAACAATACGGTGATTGTCGAAAATTGGGTAAATCCGTTCTCGTTCAAATCTCAACCTCTGTTCAAAACGACAGAAACCCACCGGCAGTCTGCAACGCACAGGTTGCTCGCCAGGGTGGAGCCATTCGTCTGGAAAGTCCGCACACGCGGAGGTGTTGCAGCGGGGCAACGGGGTAACGAAAGGTGGGCAGGGGCGCCCGGAGGTCAGACTTGCTAAGGGAAGCTCAGATGGGCCAGCAGGCCACGAAAGTCTTTAGATGTCATGGTATTTTCTGTCCTCTTCACCACAAATAGAAACAGCCCGGAGGAGGGAGCGCCAAACCATACGCATTTGGCACCCCCTAGTCCAGTCTTTAGAGGACAGAATATTAGTGTACGATCAGATAATCCGTGAGAACCGCTGGCTGGCGCCCTCTTTACGGTACAGATCGAAAATCTGGCAAATGGCCCGGATCAGCAGCCGCCCGGCCGGCTGAACCTGCAGCACGGAACCGGAATCCGCAATCAGCTCGTCCTGGATCATCGGCTTCAGGCGGCTCATTTCATCCGCGAAGTAGCGGTCGAAATCTTCGTTCCACTTATCGGCGAACTGCTTGCGATCCAGCCGGAACTGGCAGATCAGCTGACCGATCACCCAGCGGCGGATGCGGTCGTCGCGGGTCAGGCCTACGCCACGGATGATGGCCAGCTGGCCGGCATCGATGGACGCTTCCCACGACGGCAGGTCGTGGTTGTTCTGGAAGTAGGCATCGTCGGTCTGGCCGATAGCGGACACACCCAGAGACACCAGGTCGCAATCGGAGTGGGTGGTGTAACCCTGGAAGTTCCGGTGCAGGCGGCCTTCGCGCTGGGCCACCGCCAGGCTGTCGTCCGGCTTGGCGAAGTGGTCCATACCGATGTATTCGTAGCCGGCTTCCAGCAAACGGTTGATGGTGTTGTGCAGAATGGTCAGCTTCTGCTGCGGGCTGGGCAGGGTGTCAGCCTGGATACGGGTCTGCGGGTAGAACCGGTCCGGCAGGTGCGCGTAGCTGAACACCGAGAGACGGTCCGGAGACATCTCGATAACCGACTCCAGGGTTTCGGCAAAGCTTTCCGGAGTCTGGTGCGGCAGGCCGTAGATCAGGTCCAGGTTGATGGAGCGGAAGCCGATACGGCGGGCTTCGTTCAGCACTGCTTCGGTCATCTCCCGGGGCTGGATGCGGTTTACCGCTTTCTGCACTTCCGGGTTCACATCCTGCACGCCCAGGCTGATGCGGTTGAAGCCCAGCTCCCACAAGGTCGACAGGGTATCTTCGTCCACTTCGCGGGGGTCGATTTCCACGCTGTAGTCCCGCTCATCGCCGGACTGCAGGTTAAACAACTCACCGTAACCAGCCATCAGGTGCTGCATCACATCCCGGGGCAGGAAGGTGGGTGTGCCACCGCCCCAGTGCAGCTGCTGGACGGGCCGGTCGGCACCGAACAGTTTCGACTGGATGGCCGCCTCTTTCAGCACCCGCTCCACGTAAGGCATGGCCTTGTCGCGCTTCTTGGTGATTACCTTGTTGCAGGCACAGTAGTAGCACAGGTGCGCACAGAACGGCAGGTGGGTGTAGAGCGAGATTGGCCCGCCGGAGGCCTTGCTGCGGCCTGCCGCTTTAACCATGTCTTCAATGGAATAGTTCGGGGTGAACTCCACCGCCGTGGGGTAAGACGTGTAGCGGGGGCCGCTCAGGTCATAGCGGCGGATGAGCGCCTCGTCCCAGATGAAAGCGGGCAGGTTGTTTGCTGCAGCAGTATCAGAAGCCATAGTAAAACTCTAACGTCGAATAGGATTGGCAAGCCGGAAAGCGCGGATTATGCCTGACCGGCGACAGTCACTGTTTGATGCGAATCAGCTGAGTGTACCAGCTTAACCAATGAACCACCCTTGCGCCCATGGCGTATTCTGCCTACCTCTAAAGGATAAACTCAGCCGGAGCCCGACATGGCCAATCTCATCCTGATTCTGGGCGATCAGCTCAGCCCCCGACTCACCGCCCTGGATGGCGCAGACAAGGAAAACGACCTGATCGTGATGGCCGAAGTCCACAGCGAAGCCAGCTACACCAACCACCACAAGAAGAAGCTGGCATTCATATTCAGCGCCATGCGGCACTTTGCGCAGGAGCTGGAACGCGAAGGCTGGCGGGTGCATTACCAGCACTACCACCCGGACAACCCGGCTCAATCTCTTGAACAGGTGATAGCGGAGCTGGCCCGGGAACACCGACCGGAGCGCGTGATCACCACGGAGTGCGGTGAGTGGCGTTTACACAACCAGGTCAGCCAGTGGCATAAAACCCTGGGCCTGAATGTCGAAATCCGCCCGGATACCCGCTTCGTGTGCGCCATTGACGAGTTCGCCCGCTGGGCCAAGGGCAAGAAACAGCTGCGCATGGAGTTCTTCTACCGGGAGATGCGCAAGAAAACCGGCCTGCTGATGACGCCAGATGGCCAACCCGAAGGTGGCCACTGGAACTTCGACGCCGATAACCGCAAGAAATGGACCGGCAAACCTCCTGCCCCGGCTCCGTTCCGGGAGGAACCGGATGCCATCACCACTGACGTAATCGAACTGGTGAACGAGCACTTTTCGGAACATTTCGGCACCACAGACGACTTCCACTACGCCGTCACCGCCGAACAGGCCCGCCAGGCCCTTGGCCACTTTGTCGACTTTGCCCTGCCCTGCTTCGGCGACTACCAGGATGCCATGTCAGACAACGAAGACTGGCTGTTCCACTCCATTCTGTCGCCCTACCTGAATACCGGGCTGCTGGAGCCGACGGAGGTTTGCGAGGAAGCGGTACGAGCCTGGCACGCCGGCCGGGCGCCACTGAACGCCGTGGAAGGCTTTGTCCGCCAGGTCATCGGCTGGCGGGAATTCGTGCGGGGCATCTACTGGCTGCTGATGCCCGCCTACGCCGAGGAAAACCGCCTGGGCAATACCCGGGAGCTACCCTGGTTCTACTGGACCGGCGATACAAAGATGCGCTGCATGCACAAAGCCATCGACGCCACTGCCCGTAACGCCTATGCCCACCACATTCAGAGGCTGATGGTGACCGGCAACTTTGCCCTGCTGGCCGGGGTGAAACCGGAAGCCATCTGCGACTGGTACCTGGCGGTGTATATCGACGCCTTCGACTGGGTGGAACTGCCCAACACCCTGGGCATGGTGATGCACGCCGATGGCGGCTACCTGGGCTCCAAGCCATACGCCGCCAGCGGCAAGTACATCCAGCGCATGTCTGACCACTGCCAGAACTGCCACTACCGGGTGCAGGATGCCACCGGAGAGCGGGCCTGCCCGTTCAACAGCCTGTACTGGCACTTTATTGACCGGCACCGGCAGGATTTTGCCAACAATCCGCGCATGACCATGATGTACCGGAACTGGGACAAACAAGCCCCGGAACGCCGGCAAGCGATTCTGGCCCGGGCCGAAGAGCTGTTAAAGGACATCGAAAACCTGTGAACCGGGGCCCCGCTGCCAGCAGAAATATTGGGCAATCACTGCTATGCTTCTGGCACTTTTCACAAATTGGTCACAGGGATGCTCGCCAAACTATGCAGATTCGGTCTCTGACAATCGGATTGTTTCTGGCTGTGGCTGCCGCCCAGGCGGCAGCGGACCATCGGGTTTACACCCTCTACACCTTTCATTCCCCGCCCTACCAATACGCCAATGAGACACCCAATGGCCCGGAGGTTGCCGGGGAAACCGCAGACACCATACGCTGCGCCATGGAACAGGCCGGAGCCCATACCCAGATCAGACTGGTCCCCCAGAACCGCGCCCTGTATTCGCTGAAGCGCAACCTGGTGGACGGCTACTTTGCAGTCGACCGCTCACCGGAGCTGGACCAGAGCGCCTGGGCAAGCCACCCGGTTGCACTGGAGAAATGGCACTGGTTCTACACCGGCGAGCAACCGGTACCTGAAAACGCCCGCATTGGCGTGGTGGGTGGCAGCAATGAAGAACTCTGGCTGAGGCAGCAAGGGCTCGAAGCCTTTGTTGCTGTGGGCAGCGCCAGCCAGTTGCCGGCATTGCTGAAACGAAAGCGCATCGACCTGGCCCTGCTGGACGAGCGAGTGATGTCCGGGCTGCGGGAAAACCAGCCGGAGCTGCATCAGGGTATTCAGTACACCTTTCTGCGCTACGCCCCGTTACACCTATACCTGAACCCGCAATTTGTCACCCGGCACCCGGATTTCATGAATCGGTTCAATCTGAGCCTGCCCGCCTGCATGGGCACCCAGACACAGTTATCCGGCGAGGAACACCAGCAGGTAACCAGGATAGCCGGAGAACTGGCCCGCAGCCTGGCAAGCGAGGTAGACCTGCAAAGAGCCCTGCACCAGGGCAGCCACTACAACACCTTTACTGACATCCTCACCCAGGACACCGTCTGGCAGGCACTGGCCCCGGCCAGCATGACCCCCCTGGCCCGCCAGATCCTGGAACTGCCAGCCTCCCGGGCCCTGGCAAACTGGCAGTCGAAGCAAGCCCCTCTGGTTACCGAGATTCTGTTGATCGACAACCAAGGTGCCCTGTCAGCCATGAGCCAACTGTCCTCCGATTACTGGCAGGGGGATGAAGCAAAGTTCCAGGACCTGGTTGAAGAAACCAGTCAGGGCTTAACCCGCAGGCAAGACTTCTGGGTATCCCCGATTCGCTACGATGCATCCACCAGCCGGTTCCAGGTGATCGTCAGCTTTCCCCTGCCGCTGGACGAGCCGAACAACGGCGTAGAAGGCGTATTGTCCATCGGGCTTGCCATCGAAGAAGCCCTGAAAGGCGCCAGCGATTAGGGCGGGCCTACCTCACAGGCCAGCACCAGCGCCCAGAACTCCGAGAAATCATTCACCACCACATCCGGTTTATCCGGATGTTTGTGGGTGCCCGGAAAAATCCGGTTCAGCCAGGGCAAATCCCACTGGGCGCCGTTAAAGAATACCGCCGTCATCCCTGCCCGCTTGGCCGCAATCACATCCGTGGTGGAGTCTCCCACGTACCAGACGCTGGGGTCCGGCGGGTAATCCAGCTTCTGTACTGCCAGTAACAGCTGGTCCGGGTGCGGCTTGCGCAAGGGGGTGTCGTCTCCGCACACATCCACCTCAAACAGGTGGGTCCAGCCGGTGTCTTCCACCGCAGCCAGTTCGTGTTCGAAGAACTCCCGGTCCCGGTTGGTAATCACCCCCACCTGTATCCCCAGCCGGTGCAGGCCCTCCAGCACATCCCGCACCCGGGGCTCGAACGCTTTCACCGTGCCGTAGTGGTTGCGGTAATGATGGTTGAAGGCCTTGTGGGCAATCTGCTTGGCGTCCTGGTCGTCGCCGAACAGCACTTCAAAAATATCCGTGCGGGAGATTTTCCGGTCTGCCTTCACTTTCGGGTGTAGCTTGGCAAATTCCCGCACGTAGGCCACCAGCCGCGCATCTTCCGGGGTCTTGCTGTCTTCCGGTGCCACCATCCGGTCCATCAGTCCCAGCTTGTGGAAGTCCGGCAACATGTCGTCCACGGCGTGGTACATGGCATCGAGGGTATCCACCAGCGTGGCATGCCAGTCGAACAGGATCACCGCCGGGCGAATCAGCTTCACCACCGCCGGGTGCCAGTCCGGCTCGATCCGGGGCTCCGGCCGCTCCGGTGCCGGGAAAGGCTTCGGGCGCACTTCTGCCGGGCTGGCGCTGAACGCATCCGGTTGCTCCCGCTCCAGCAGCGCCATTAGGTCCATCAGGTCTTCAAAGCTGTCCAGAACGGCGGCTGGTGCATCGCGCCTGGTGAACCAGCTGTCGATACGTTCCGGCTCCCAGCAAGCGCCGTTGTAGAACACGCCAGACACCCCCGCATGGTGGGCGGTGAGCATATCCACATAGCTGTCGCCGATATACCAGGCCTTCTGGTCTGCCGGCAGTTCCAGTTGCTCCAGCACCTTCAGGATCACTTGCGGGTCCGGCTTGTATTCGGTGACATCGTCGGCACACACGGTGGCGTCAAACAGGTTATGCCAGCGGCCTTCGTCCACCATATCCAGCTCTTTGTCCAGGAACTCCCGGTTACGGTTGGTGGACACCGCCAGCTTGATGCCCATGGCCTTGAGGGCTGACAGGTACTCGTAGGCACCGGGCTGGAACGGCTTAACCTGGCCAAAATACTTTCGATAGGCGTTGTTGTAGGCCTTGTGCGCCTGCAGCTTGGCTGCCTTGTTGTCGCCTAAGATGGCGTTGAAGATATCCGTACGGGACACCCGGCGCTCCGCCAGAATGCGCGGGTGCAAGCGGCGAAAGATGCGGATGTAGCGTACCAGCCGGGCGTCGTCTTCGGTGCGGCACCGGTCTTCCGGTAAGAGCTGCTCTACCAAGCCCAGCTCTTCAAGCTGGGGCAGCATCTCCTCCATGGCACTGAACATGGCATCGTGGGTGTCCACCAGCGTGCCGTGCCAGTCGAAGATAAGGACAGATGGGGGCTGCAGTCCTTCGTTCAGTTTGGTCATAAGAAAACCTTTGCCGTTTCAGTCACGTATATCCATCAAAACCCATACCCTCAGTAAAAACCAAAAACCCCGGATGCACAAAAAACCACACTTGCCCGAAAAAACCTGCCCGGTGTGCCAGCGCCCCTTCACCTGGCGCAAGAAGTGGGCAAAAGACTGGGACAATGTTCGCTATTGCAGCGAACGCTGCCGCCGCGCCCGGAGCACGCAGCCATGACTACAGTGGTCTGGTTCAAGCGTGATCTACGCACCCGCGATCACGCCCCGCTGATGGCCGTAGCCAGCTATCAACTCTGACTGCACTGGCGTGATCCGGCCCTGCACCTGGCGCGACTGTTCACCGATTTCGAGCCGGGCCTTCACTATTCCCAGGCCCAGATGCAATCCGGCCTGACCGGCATCAATGCCCTGCGCATCTATAATCCGGTGCTGCAAAGCCAGAAGCTGGACCCGAACGGCGAATTTATCCGGCGCTGGATTCCCGAGCTGGCTGGGGTGCCCCGGGAAATGATCCATACTCCCTGGTTGATGACGCCTACCCAGAAAGCGAAGTTCGGCGGCAACACCTACATTGCCCCGGTGTGCGACCATGAACAGGCGGCCCGGGCAGCGCGCAAGGCGGTGGGCGACTTCCGAAAACAACACATAAGCCGGGAAGAGACTGGCCGGGTGCTGGACCGCCACGGCAGCCGCAAGGGGCCGCACCAAACACGGCCGAAAGCGGCAGCCAAGCAGACACAGGACAACCAGCTGTCTTTATTTGATTAAATCACTCAACGGAAAAACAACAAACTCCAAGTTTGTTTACCGCCCTCTCTGGCTCTGCGCCTGGTGCTCCAGCATTTGCTCCATCATCAGTTGCATGTGCTCCATACGCTGCTCCATCATTTCCAGGCGCTGTTCCGGATCCATACCGGCACCGCCGGAACGAGGGCCCATACCACCGGCCTGGCCTTTGGGCTGGTTACCCATGCCCTGGCCACCATCCGACGGCCCCTGGCGCTGTCCCATCATGCCCGGGCCTGCGCCTCCACGCATCAACTGCATATGCTGCTGCATGGACTCCATGTGTTGCTCGCGGATACGCTGGCGCTCGGCGTCGGACTTGGCGTTGCGCATTTCCTGCATCATCTCCTGCATCTGAGACATGTTCTGATGCATTTGCTGCATCTGCTCCTGGTTCATCATGCCACCCTGATTCATCATGCCTCCACGGGGCATTTGTCCAGAGTTGCCCTGGGCAAAAGCCAGCAAGGGGGCTGACACCAAAACGGAGTATGCGACTATTCGTGTAAACCTGTTCATGAGATCCACCTCTTCATCATTATTGATGAGCATCTCTTACAGTTAAGACCATGATCCTTCTTTGTGTAAACTGTCTTGACCCTGCAGTAACTAACAGGTTTTCTAATAGGATGACCCGATTCATGAACCGGAGCTATGAATGAGCACTTCCTGCAACAACTGCTGCAGCAGCAGTAAACCTACAGCAGGCGAAACGGCCCGGAGCGATATCAATGACGCGTCCGGCGATTGGCTGAGCACTTACCGGATTCCCAAGATGGATTGCCCCTCCGAAGAGCGGATGATTCGCATGGCGCTGGGCGGTTTCAGCGCCGTTCAGGGCCTGTCGTTCGATTTGCCGGGCCGCACCCTCGAGGTACTGCATAACGGAGAGGCCTCGCCAATTACCGACAAGCTCTACACCCTGGGGCTCGGAGCGGAGCTCCGGGATACCCGCAAGGCCAGTACGGAAGCCATTCAGGCAGCTGCCGATTCCGGGGCAACCCAGCAACAGGAAGCCGGCACGCTGTGGGTCCTGCTGGCCATCAATGGCCTGATGTTCGTGTTTGAGATGGTGATGGGGCTGATCGCCCAGTCTGCCGGGCTGATTGCAGATTCGCTGGACATGTTTGCAGATGCCGCAGTCTATGGCCTGGCGCTTTACGCCGTGGGCCATGGCGTGAAGATGCAGGTGCGGGCAGCCCATGTTGCCGGCATTTTGCAGCTTATCCTGGCGCTCGGGGTGTTGCTTGAGGTGGGCCGGCGGTTTGTCTTCGGCAGCGAGCCGGAGTCCACGCTGATGATGGCTATCGCGGTAGTCGCCCTGATCGCCAACACCGCCTGCCTGCTGCTGATTTCCCGGCATCGTGAAGGTGGTGCCCACATGAAGGCCAGCTACATCTTCTCCGCCAACGATGTGATCATCAATCTCGGCATCATTGTTGCCGGCGCGCTGGTGGCCTGGACTGGCTCTAACTATCCGGACCTGGTCATCGGCACCATTGTCGGCATCATTGTTCTGAGCGGAGCCCGGCGCATCCTGGCCCTGAAGGGCTAAGCCGCCGCCCGAACATTCCCCGAACGAGGAAACCATGCACAGCCACGACCATAGCCACGGCCACGATCACAGCCACCAGTTCGACACCCACAACCGCGCCTTTGCCATTGCGGTGATCCTGAACACCCTGTTTGTAGTGATTGAAGCGGTGTACGGCGTGCTGTCCGGCTCCCTGGCGCTGATTGCCGATGCCGGGCACAACCTGAGTGATGTGATGGGCCTGCTCCTGGCCTGGGCCGCCAGCTGGCTTGCCAGCAAAGCGGCCACCACCAGCAAAACCTATGGCCTGAAGAAAACCACCATCCTGGCAGCCTTGTTCAATGCCCTGATTCTGATTGCCGCGGTGGGCGGTATCACCTGGGAAGCCCTCCAGCGGCTCGGCAATCCGGGAGAAATCGCGGGCCTTGTAGTGGTTGTGGTGGCCGGCATCGGCGTGGTGATCAACGGCATCACCATGATGCTGTTCATGAAAGGCCAGAAGGGTGACCTGAACATTCGCGGGGCCTTCCTGCATATGGCCGCCGATACTGCGGTATCGGTCGGGGTGGTGATTTCAGGCACGATACTGATGTTCACCGACCAGGCCTGGATCGACCCGGTGATCAGCCTGGTTATTGCCGTGGTGATCTTCCTGGGTACCTGGCAGTTGCTGAAAGAGTCCATCAACCTGGCGCTGGATGCCGTTCCCAGGGGAATCGACCCGGCTGCCGTGCGCGAGCACCTGGAGCACCTGCATATCTGGGCCCTGAGCACCACCGAGAATGCCCTGACGGTGCACCTGGTCAAGCCGGACCCGGAAGGCGATGACGAGGCCATCCACCAGGCCTCGGCCATGCTGGCGGCCGAGTTCAACATCCATCACACCACCATTCAATGGGAACGGGGCTGCGCCCCTTGCCCGAACGGGACAACCCACTGAACGTATGGCCTAGAACGCCAGAGAGATCATCACCGGGATAAACGCCAGGCCGAACAGCGTCGTCAGCAAAACTGTGCCCGCGGCTTGCCTGGGCGAGGTATCCAGCAGGGTCGCAATCACCACCGTGTTGGCCGCGATCGGCGTGATGGAAATCAGGAACATGGCCTGGTGCACTGCCGGCTCGTAGACGCCCAGAATCGTGGAATCAACCCACCAGAACAGAATCGCCACCAGCGGCCAGACCACAAACTTACCGAAAAACGCCAGCGCGGTGAACCGGACGTTACCCGCCAACCCCCGGAAGCTGGTAATGCTCATGCCGATAATCATCATGCCCAGAATGCTGTATGCGCCGCGCAGGTTGTCGAACAGCGGCACGAAGATGTCCGGAATGCCCACCCCCGCCAGGTTCAGGGCCACGGCCGCCAGGAAAGCGTACACCGAAGGCAGCTTGAGCACCCGCCAAAGCGCATCCCGGATGCTGTATCTGCCCCGGGCCGCCAGGTAGAAGCCCACCGAGTTCTCGAACAGGGTGGTGCCCAGCATGCACACGATATAAAGCCCCAGCCCTTCTTCTCCGAACAGCAGCAGCGCTACCGGCACCCCGAAGTACCCGGTATTACCGGAACCCACGCACAGGGGAATGATGTTGGCACTGCCATCGGTCAGGACTCGCCTCGCCAGCTTCAGCTGAACAATGCCCAGTAACGAGGAAATTCCAAACACCAGGAACGGCAGCAGGATGACTTCCGGCGACAGCGGCGCCGCCATAACACCGGAAAACACCACAGACGGCGTGACGATGTACAGCATGATACCGGCAATATGCCGGCCGCTGGCTTCCAGGTAACGGCCGGCAATCCAGCCCAGCCCAACCGTGACGTAGAGCGGGATCAGCTTGAAGAAAAGAGCAAACGCAGCGGCCATCGACACTCCATATGGACAGATTGTTTACAGACAGGACGGCGGCGCAGTCTATCACCTACCCATCTGGAGGTAACTCCCCGGCGCAATAGAGAAACACCGGGCATTCTTTGATAATCATCAACAGCATTAGGAATGCATCTTTATATCCTAGTGGGGCAGTCAGGTATTTGAAACAACCAAGGAGAGAGACCAATGGCCGAGCGCTTTACCAAAAGCATGGCCAGGAACATATATCTGGGGGGGAGTGCATTCTTCGTCCTGTTGTTCCTGGCCCTGACTTTTGACACTCAGCTGCGAGCTATGCCCGAGCGGGATAACCGCGACCAACTGACCGAGCAGGTAGTCAGGGGCAAACACCTGTGGGAGAACAACAACTGTGTTGGCTGTCACTCCCTCATGGGCGAAGGTGCTTACTTCGCTCCGGAACTGGCTAACGTATTCGACCGCCGTGGCGGTGGTGATACCGAGGTCTTCAAGTCCTACATGAAAGCCTGGATGAACGCCATGCCCACCAATATCCCGGGCCGGCGCCAGATGCCTAACTTCAATCTGAGCGATTCCGAGATCGAAGACCTGGCCGCCTTCCTGGAGTGGACATCCAAGATCGACGACAACGGTTGGCCACCCAACATCGAAGGGTAAGGGAGCAGACATGAAATACGAATCTCAAAGGGTAGCAATGCCCTACTTCATCTTTGCCCTGATTCTGTTTGCCGGCCAGATTGTGTTCGGCCTGATTCTGGGTCTCCAATACGTTGTGGGCGATTTCCTGTTTCCGGAAATTCCCTTCAACGTTGCGCGGATGGTTCATACCAACCTGCTGATTGTCTGGCTGCTGTTCGGCTTTATGGGCGCAACCTACTACATGGTTCCGGAAGAAGCTCAAACTGAATTGCACAGCCCGCTGCTGGCGTGGATTCTGTTCTGGGTGTTCGCTGTAGCCGGCACCCTGACCATTCTGGGCTACCTGTTCGTAGACTACGCCACCCTGGCGGAGGTCACCATGAACAAGCTGCTGCCCACCATGGGGCGGGAGTTCCTGGAACAACCGACGATAACCAAGATTGGTATCGCCGTGGTTGTGGTAGCGTTCCTGTTCAACATTGCCATGACTGCCCTGAAAGGTCGCAAGACCGTGGTCAACATCGTACTGATCACCGGCCTGGTTGGCCTGGCGGTACTGTGGCTGTTCTCCTTCTACAACCCCAGCAACCTGGCTACCGACAAGTACTTCTGGTGGTTTGTCGTGCACCTGTGGGTAGAAGGCGTGTGGGAACTGATCATGGGCGCTATCCTGGCCTATGTGCTGATCAAGCTCACCGGTGTGGACCGCGAAGTGATCGAGAAGTGGCTGTACGTGATCATCGCCATGGCACTGATTACCGGCATCATCGGTACCGGGCACCACTTCTTCTGGATTGGGCCGCCTGAGTACTGGCTGTGGCTGGGTTCTGTGTTCTCTGCACTGGAACCGCTGCCGTTCTTCATGATGGTGGTATTCGCCTTCAACATGATCAACCGTCGCCGCCGCAACCACCCCAACAAGGCCGCCATGCTGTGGGCCATGGGTACTACCGTGATGGCGTTCCTCGGTGCTGGCGTGTGGGGCTTCCTGCATACCCTGGCTCCGGTGAACTTCTACACCCACGGCAGCCAGATTACAGCGGCTCACGGCCACATGGCGTTCTACGGCGCCTACGTGATGATCGTGCTGACCATCATTTCCTACGCAGTGCCGATCATGCGTGGCCGTCCTTACGGCAACAGCAACACGGCGCAGATTGTGGAAATGTGGGGCTTCTGGCTGATGACCATCTCCATGGTGTTCATCACCCTGTTCCTGACCGGTGCCGGCGTACTGCAGGTTTGGCTGCAGCGCATTCCGGAAAGCGGTGAGGCCATGTCGTTCATGGCAGGCCAGGATCAGATTGCCCTGTTCTACTGGATGCGATTCGTAGCCGGTGCCTTCTTCATGGCCGGCCTGGTGGTTTACCTCGGCAGCTTCTTCATCAAAGGTCAGGCCAGCCCTGCCGAAGAAGTCCGTGGTCCCGCCACTGAAGATGCCTGATAAGGCATAACCGCCGGGGCCTCCAGGCCCCGGCACATTTCCGAAATCCTGGACAAGCCCTGTGCATGCGCAAACCGTCAACCCGAAAGACACCCTTCAGCAGAAGCGCCTGATTACCCGCAGCGCCTTCTTCCTGCTGTTCCTGCTTGCGCCTGTTCTCAATATTTTCCGTTACGACCTGACCGAAACCCGCTTCATCCTGCTGGGCTTCCCCCTGTCGTTTAACCTGAACCTGGACTGGGTTGCCCACAGCACCCCGGCCGAAGTAGCGGGCCAGATCCTGTTCTGGTTCATTCTGCCCATCCTGGTACTGGTGCCACTGGTACTCTGGATTGCCTTCAAATGGGGCCGTCTGTATTGCGGCTGGCTGTGCCCGCATTTTTCCGTGGTAGAAACCATCAACGACCTGATGGCACGCGTTACCGGCCGCCCTACCCTGTGGGAAGCTCTGAAAAAAGGCAGCACCGGCAAGGCCATCCACTGGGCCGGCCTGACCCTGGTGTGCGCGCTGATCGGCTTTTCCTGGGCCCTAGCGCTGCTGTCTTACCTGCTGCCGCCTATCCCTCTGTATACCGACCTGGTCACCGGCCAGCTCAGCCTATACCCGGGCATTTTCCTGGCGGTAGCCACCGCGGTGTTTACCTTCGATTTTCTGTTCGCCCGGCACCTGTTCTGCAAATACGGCTGCGCCGTAGGCCTGGTGCAGAGCATCGCCTGGATGACCAACGGCAAGGGCCGGGTAGTGACCTTCGACACCAAGCGGGCCGCCGCCTGCCGGGATTGCACCAAGGCCTGCGACGAAGCCTGCCCCATGCGCCTGCCCACCCGCAGCCACAAGCGGGCAAAATTCAGCTGTACCCAGTGCCTGCAGTGCGTCAGCGCCTGCCGCGAGGTGCAGAAAGACAACCCTGAAGGCTCCCTGCTGACCTGGGAGCCCGGCGAACCTGGCAAGCAGACGGTGCTGATTCCCGTGCGCCAGGTGGAATCTACCCCGCGCCAGACACGGGCCTGATACGAGGACACGAAATGGAAGAGTGGGTCGGACTTAAATGGCACGACTACGTAACCCGCCAGGCCATGGGCGAGTTCCCCGAGTACGCCGTGCACCTGAAAGACGAAGCCCGCACGCTGGGCGTGCTGTTCCGCGCCATGGGCGGCGATCCCGCCCTGAGCCTGGTGACGGCTGAACCCCGGCACTTCCAGATTCGCCGGAAGTTCCTGCAGAAGCTGGCCGGTACCCATCGCAAGTTCGAACTGGCCTGGCGGGACGAAGAAAGCCTGCGCCTGCCAGACCGCCTGGCGCTGTTTCCCTCCCGCAAGGTGAACCGGGAGCTGTACCTGTGGCTTGCCGCCCTGGCCTCTCTGGGCGAGATTAACCACCACAGCTGGCTCAAAGGTAATCAGGCCATGGTGCAGCAGCTACTTGAGCGCTGGCCCGGCCTTGAGCCCATGTACCAGCGCTTGGTCAAACACACGCTGCGGTGGCGGCCTGCGCCGGAGAGCCTGCCAGGCACCGAAGGCAAGCGTGAAGCCGCCATTCGCCAGGCCCTGATCCACCCGGGCAGCGTAGACGACCTGCCAGATGCCCTGACCGACCCCTGGCCGGTGGTGCTCTGGCTGTATCCGGTACTGGGCCGCGGAAAACTCAAAGGTCAGATCATTGGCGACGACAACACCATGTCGAAATCCGGCGGCCTGGCCAAAAAACGGAAACGCCGCCGCGCCGAGCGGGTGGATGCCTTCGACAAAGATCAGGGGCTGATGCTGTTCCGGCTGGAAAGCCTGTTTTCCTGGTCTGAATTCATTCCCATCGACCGCGCCGGCGACGACAGCGAAGAGGAAGACGCCGACGCCGTGGCCGACGACATGGACATGATCTCCGTGTCCCAGGACCGCCGCGAAGCGTCTTCCGCCATCAAGTTTGACCTGGACCTGCCCTCGGAAGAAAACGACGACCTGCACCTGGGGCCGGGCATTCACCTGCCGGAATGGGACTGGCGCCGGCAGGACTACCGGGAAAAATTCTGCTGCCTGCAGCCCCTGCTGAGCAAAGACGCTGTGCCCTCGCCCTTGCCCGAGCACCTGAATCGCTCTGCCCAGACCCTGCGCCGCCAGTTCAGCGCCCTGAAGCCCCTGCGCCAGTGGGAGCGCCGGCAACTGGAAGGCGAAGAGCTGGACCTGGACGCCTGCCTGGAACGCATGGTGCAGCACAAACGCGGCATCGGCGAGGTAGACCAGAAACTCTTCCGCCAGTGCAAACAGAACCAGCGGGACCTGGCGTGCCTGGTGCTGACCGACATTTCCCTCTCTACCGACACCTACATCAACAACCACCAGCGGGTGATCGACATTGCCCGGGACGGCCTGCAACTGCTGAGCGAAGCACTCACCGCCAGCCGCGATCCGTTTGCACTGTTTGCCTTCTCGTCACGGCGACGGGACCACATCCGCTTCCACCACATCAAGAGCTTTGAAGAGCAATACAACGACACCACACGGGGCCGGATACAGGCCCTGGAGCCGGGCTACTACACCCGCATGGGCGCGGCCATCCGCCAGTCCATCAAACTGCTGCAGGCCCGCCCGGAACACCAGAAAATCCTGCTGCTGCTGACCGACGGCAAACCCAACGACCTGGACCTGTACGAAGGCCGCTATGGCGTGGAAGACACCCGCATGGCCGTGCAGGAGGCCCACAAAGCCGGGCTGACCCCGTTCTGCGTGACCATCGACGAAGAAGCCAACGAATACCTACCCTACGTATTCGGCAGCAGCAACTTCGTGGTCATCAAAGACCCGACCCAGCTGCCCGGCCAGCTACCCAAGCTGTACATGAACCTGACCCGTTAACGGAGACTGTAATGGCTGATGTTCAAGCCGCCCGCGGGCGGCACCTGCCCGGCGACATCGCCGTGTGGTTTTTCATCTTTGCCGAACTGGCCGTGTTCGCCATCCTGTTCATCGGCTACGGCGTAGCCCGAAGTATGGACCCGGCCACCTTCTCCGCTGGAAAGGCGGCCCTACATCCCTGGACTGGCCTGGTCAACACCATCGGCCTGATCACCGCCAGCTACCTGGTCGCACTGTCCGTCCATCGCCTGCGCGACCGCAAAACCGGCACGGCTGCCCTGCTCTGGGCCGCCATCGCCGCGTCGTCCATCTACACCTTCGGCAAGCTCTACGAATACGCCGACCTCTACGCCAACGGCTACAACCTGGGCACCGACACCTTCTTCATGTTCTATTTCTTCCTCACCTTCTTCCACTTCATGCACGTGGTACTTGGCCAGATCATCCTTGTGGTACTGGCAGTAAAGGTGAAAAAAGGCGACTACAACGGCGACGACATGAACGGCATGGAATCCGGCGCCTCCTACTGGCACATGGTCGACCTGGTGTGGCTGGTGCTGTTCCCGATGCTCTACGTTCTGGCCTGAGGAGACTTTCTGATGCTAGCGGTTTATATCGCCTTGATGATCTGCACCATGGCTCCTGTTGTGGCCATGCAGGCTGGCGCCGGCATGTCGGTTCTGGTGTGGTTGGTGTTCGCCTTAGTAATCGTAAAAGCGGTCTTGCTGGTAGACCACTTCATGGAAATGAAACACGCTCCCTGGGGCTGGAGAATGGCCGCTCAAGGTTGGGCGATTGTGGTAGTTTCAGTTTTGGCTGGCATTCATCTGACAGGCTAAGTCTACCCTGCCTAGCACCGAACCCGAACCTACAGCAGCCACCGCGGAAAAGTAGGCGGCTTGTTGCCAATAGCCTGAGCCAGGGAAATCATGCCCCAAAGCACAAACGATGTGTGCAGTACGACGGCCCAGACAATAGCATAGGTCCAGAATAGTCCCGTGTTGCCGTAGATGAGCCAGCAAACGGCAACGCCGCCGCTGATCAGCATCGCGCCCAGTATGGACATATAGACTGCCGCCTTGCTGTGAGCCTTCCGTAAAGGATGACCACCACCGGATTTCATCGCAATTGTCAGCAACACAATGAAGCCAATAACCGGCAACGCCAGCAGGTTCAGCAAGTACCAGATAACCGGGGCAATCGCCCCGGGAGATTCACTCTTCGGACTGCCCGAATACGGCATACACCACCTCCATCAGTGCGTTAACAGTAACCGCGTCATCCGATAGCGGTTCGATCATCCCGGCCCGGCAAGCCTCGATGTGGGGCATACCGGATGCGATCAGGTATGCAGTGTGGATCAGCAGGCGGGTAGACGCTGCTTCTTCCAGGTCGTGGTCTTTCAGCTTACGCAACGAGGTTGCCAGCCCCACCAGCTGCTTCGCAAGGTCTGCATCGCAACCGGACTCTTCCTGGACGATGGTCTGCTCCACATCCGGCGTCGGGTAATCGAAACTCATGGAGACAAACCGCTGCCGGGTACTGGGCTTCATGCCTTTCAGCAAACTCTGGTAACCCGGGTTGTAGGACACCACCAGCATAAAGCCCGGTGCGGCTTTCAGCAGTTCCCCGGTGCGTTCGATGGGCAATTCCCGGCGGTCGTCCGCCAGCGGGTGCAGTACCACGGTGGTGTCTTTTCGTGCTTCCACTACTTCATCAAGGTAGCAGATTCCGCCTTCCCGCACCGCCCGGGTCAGGGGGCCGTCTTGCCAATAGGTGCCGTCCGGGCCGATCAGGTGCCGGCCAACCAGGTCAGAGGCGGTAAGGTCGTCGTGGCAGGCCACGGTATAGACCGGGCGGCCAAGCTTCTCCGCCATGTAACGGACAAAGCGGGTTTTACCACAGCCGGTGGGGCCTTTGATCAGTACAGGCAGGCCGTTGTCGGCAGCGGCGGTGAACAGTTCGACTTCGTTGCCGGCGGGTTGGTAGAAGGTCATGTACAGGTTCCTTTTATTGCAGGGAATCAGGTGGGGCAAAGCCGTGCACCCATTCCGGGAAAAGATTGAATATCTGGCGATCGTCGCTGCGTTTCAGTTCAAGCAGTGCTTTCAGGCACGGCTGCAATCCGGGGTGCGTGGTGTCGGTGCCGGCATACCAGCCAGCACCTGAAACGGGTTCTCCCTGCCAGGTAATGGCCAGGCCCTGGGATTCCAGGAACGGCGTGGCCAGCCCGAGCTCCGAGACCGCCGCATGGGTGTTGTTGTGCAGCAACAAGCCCAGGGCAGAGCTGAAATCACCGGCCTCGTAACGCTGGCCCCGTTTCGGCGTTACGCCCTGGGCAGCCAGGGCCTTCAGTGCCAGCTGACCGGAGAGCGGGTCGGTTCCTGCTACCAGGGATACGTCCCGCCCGTCCAGCTCCCCCAGTGTTCTCACACCGGCGGTTTTCCGGGTTACCCAGACCGGAACCGGATCCTGGCCGTCGGCGTTGATGGCCCGGAGCCTGAGCCTGTCTGCCAGGCCATCCTGCCGGTACACCAGGTCACCGTCACCGTCACCGGCTTGATTGAACACCAGTTCTGCCGTGCAGTTCTGTGTGTCGAGATAACGCTGCAGCCGGTAACTGGCGACGGTGACAGACCTGGCTTCAGTGTGTACTTCAAGCCGCACCGGTCCGGAAAACTGGCCGGCGCTGACGGCACTGGTGCAAAGCACGAACAGCCAACCGCCGGCGGTAACCCTCACCTCACAAGCCCAGCTGATGCGCCCGGTTGGTGAAGAAGATGCCAGACGGCTTTTGCGCCGGCAGGGTAGCGACTTCTTCCAGGGTACGGGTGTTGTAGACAGTCACCCGATCGCTGTCCCGGGAAGATACCCACACTTCCTCACCGCGAGGGGTGAATTCCATGTGCAACACGGACTTGCCCGGCTCCAGGGTACGGATGATTTCCCGGGTGCGTGAATCAATCACCTGAACCACGTCGTTCTTCGGGTGCGCAAAGCTGACCCAGATCTGGCGGTTGTCCGGGCTGGCCATGACAAACACCGGCTGGCCCTGTACCGGAATGCGCTGCACCATGCTCCAGTCTTCCATATCGGCGACCAGTACCTCGTGGCGACCGACTGCCGGCACGAACGCGTAGCCATCGGCGATGGCCCAGCCTTCCAGGTGCGGCATCTTGTACACCGGCAAGCGCTGCTCGCCCTTGCCGTAATCCGGCAGGATAGTCTGCGCGCCCTGCTCCGGCTCCCACAGATCCATCATCGACAAGCCGTCTTCCCCGAACAGGCCGGCTATATAGAAGCGGCCGTCGGGTGTGATCAGGGCATCGTAGGGTTCTTTGCCGGCCTCATGGCGGGTCACACCCGGCGGATTGCTGTGCATATCCACGGTCCAGATTTCACCGGCCTCGAACAGGCTGAAGACAAACTGGTTGCCCGGGGCGTCTACCAGGCCCACGGTCTTGGACTGATCCTGCTCACCCTGGGCATTGGTGTAGAACGCGGGAATTTCCACCACGGTATCCAGGGTTTCACTGTCGAAAATATTTACCCCGCCGGGCTCGTAGTTGGACACCGCCACGTAACGGCCATCCTGGGAGATGGCTCCGCCAATGCTGTTACCGGACTGGATAACGCGATCGGTCACCGTGCGAGTGAGCAGGTCGACCTTGGTGAGCCCACCGTCACGGCCAAACACGTAGCCGTAGCGGGCATCCCGCGAGTACACCACGGAGGCGTGGGACAAATCGCCCAGACCTTCTACCCGGCCCAGGATTTCGTGTTCGGAGTGGTCAACCACCAATACCGAGCCGGTGGCCCGCTCGATGATCAGGCCCAGGTCACCCGTGCCGCGCAGTTCAGCCGGCTCCGGCGCAGACAAGCTCTGGCAGCCGGCAGTCAGGGTAGCGGCGATGGTCAGTGCAATCGGTGCAAACAGACGTTTCATCGTGGGTCCTTCAGTTATCGGCTTCGAGGGGAATCGGATTCGGGAGCAATCAAGGCGCCGGATTTGAGCTGCTGGCTGATCCAGGCAATTTGCTGGTCGGTCAGCAAGGCTTTCCAGGGCGGCATGGCTGTGCCCGGCACGCCTTCCCGGATGATGGCGGAAATCGCAGCTTCCGGCAGGGCTTCAATGTCTGCTGGCCGCAGGGGTGGTCCCAACCCGCCTTTGAGTTTCAGACCGTGGCAGGAGCCACAATCCTGGATGACGAAGTTCTTCAGCTCGGCCTCGCTTTCGGGCGCGCCGGCCAGGGCCTGAACGGAGGTGATCGCCAGCGCCGTCGCCAGTACCAATGAGTGCCAGGAGCAGGCCTGACCGGTCGTTTTCATTGCGGGTCTCCGGGAAGCTTCAGCACATGCTGCAATTCCAATATTTCCATGGCATTGATATTGATTAAATTCTCCTGCGGTATCCAGTGATCTTTGGTTATACGCCATCTACCCATGGGGAGGTACTCTCTTGATTACCTGTATTTATGTGACATAAATCAATGTCTGAGAAGCCCAACAAGAGAACCCTAGGACGTACTCTTGAATCCCAAGGAGAGAACCTGATGAGAGTAACCGATATGATGATCAAGCCACTGGCCTTCGCGGTGGCCATTACGTCCATGGGCGTGATGACTGCGCAGGCCGCCCCCAAGAATGGCGATGACGCAACCATGGCATACGAAGGCACCCCCAGTGCCGTTGATGCCGGTTCCGCACGAGTCGTCCGCACCCCCGGCGCCCCTGACCTGACCGACGCCGAGTTCGAACAGGCCAAGGAAATCTACTTCCAGCGCTGCGCCGGCTGTCACGGTGTACTGCGTAAAGGCGCCACCGGTAAGCCGCTGACCCCGGATATTACCCAGGAGCGTGGCATCGACTACCTGAAGGCCTTTATCAGCTACGGCTCCCCGGCCGGTATGCCGAACTGGCTGACCTCTGGTGACTTCGACGAAGAAACCGTGGAATTGATGGCCAAGTACATCATGCACGAGCCGCCACAGCCTCCCGAGTTCAGCCTGGCTGACATGAAGAACACCTGGGAAGTGCTTGTTGCTCCGGAAGACCGTCCGAAGAAACAGATGAACGACCTGGACCTGGAAAACATCTTCAGCGTTACCCTGCGTGACGCCGGTAAGATTGCCCTGATTGACGGCGATTCCAAGGAAGTCGTGAAGATCATCGAAACCGGCTACGCGGTGCACATCTCCCGGATGTCTGCCTCTGGCCGTTACGTGATGGTTATCGGCCGTGACGCCCTGATCAACATGATCGACCTGTGGATGGAAGAGCCGCAAACCGTAGCCAAGATCAAGGTTGGCATGGAAGCGCGTTCTGTCGAGACCTCCAAGTACAAGGGCTGGGAAGACAAGTACGCCATTGCCGGCACCTACTGGCCGCCCCAGTTCGTGATCATGGACGGCGACACCCTGGAGCCGAAGAAGATCGTGAGCACCCGTGGCATGACCGTGAGCAACCAGGAATACCATCCTGAGCCGCGTGTTGCCGCCATTGTGGCGTCCCACGCGCATCCGGAGTTCATCGTCAACGTCAAAGAGACCGGCAAGATCCTGCTGGCCAACTACGAAGACCTGGACAACATGAACATCACCACCATCGATGCGGCTGAGTACCTGCACGATGGTGGCTGGGATGCCAGCATGCGTTACTTCCTGACCGCCGCCAACAACTCCAACAAGATTGCCGTTGTTGACGCCCAGGACCGTAATCTGGAAGCCCTGGTCGACGTAGGCAAGATCCCGCACCCAGGTCGTGGCGCCAACTTTGTTGACCCCGAGCATGGTCCGGTCTGGGCAACCTCTCACCTGGGTGACCAAACCATCCAGATGATCGGTACCGACCCGGAAGGTCATCCGGACAAGGCCTGGAAAGTGGTTCGCACGGTTGATGGCCAGGGTGGCGGTTCACTGTTCGTGAAGACCCATCCGAAGTCCACCAACCTGTGGGTAGACACCGCCCTGAACCCGGCTGAAGCTGTGAGCCAGAGCATTGCCGTCTTCGACATCAACAACTTTGATGCCGGCTACGAAGTGCTGCCGATTGCCGAGTGGGCTGACCTGGGCGAAGGCCCCAAGCGTGTGGTCCAGCCGGAATACAACAAAGCGGGTGACGAAGTCTGGTTCTCTGTGTGGAACACTTCAGACAAGAATTCCGCCATTGTTGTGGTTGACGACAAGACACGTGAGCTGAAGAAGGTCATCAAGGGCGACTACATGGTTACCCCGACCGGTAAGTTCAACACTTACAACACCCAGCACGACGTGTACTGATCCGGCCCCTGGCCCGGAGGAGATAACCTGATGAGACTGGACACCGTCGACCAACAACTGATCAACCACTACCAGCGCAACCTGCCGGTATGTGAGCGCCCTTACCGCGAGATGGCCGACACACTGGGCATTTCCGAGGACGAAGTGATCAGCCGGCTGGCGGTGCTCCAGCAACAACAGGTACTCAGCCGGGTTGGCCCGGTGTTTGAACACAGCCAGGCGGGCGCAAGCCTGCTGGCTGCCGTGGCGGCGCCGGTCGAGCAGATCGACCTGGTGGCCGCACGGATCAACAGCGCTCCCGGCGTAAACCATAATTACGCGCGGGAGCACCTATACAATCTCTGGTTCGTGATGACCGCCCCGGATGAAGACACCCTGGATGAGCGGCTGGACGAGCTGGAACATCAACTGAAGTTGCCCATACTCCGGCTGCCCATGGTTGAGGGTTACCATATTGACCTGGGCTTCGACATCGACTGGGACGCACTACCATGAACCACCCAGCGCCACATCCGGACCGCCACAACGGCAGCTATCTGTTTGATACCGAGGCCTTCAGTGCCTGGGGCCTGCTGAGGCTCCGCCAGAAACTGGAAGAAGGCCTGCCATTAACACCCCGCCCGTACCTGGCGCTGGCCGAACAAACCGGCCTGACCGAGCAACAGGTTATGGACGCCGTCCGCCACTGGCAGGATCAGGGCCTGATCAAGCGTTCCGGCCTGATCGTGAAGCACCGCACCCTGGGTTACAGGGCCAACGCCATGGTGGTGTGGGATGTGCCCGATGAGCAGGTGAGCGAACTTGGCCGCGCACTGGCTGCCGTGCCCTTTGTAACCCTGTGCTACCAGCGCCCCCGCAGACTGCCCGACTGGCCCTACAACCTGTTCTGCATGATTCACGGCGTTAACCGGGAGCGGGTACTGGGCCAGCTGGACCAAATGATTGCCAGCCACCACCTTGAACAGATTCCCCACGCGGTTCTGTTCAGCAACAAAGCCTATCTTCAACGGGGAGGACGCTATGTCAGTAACAGCTGAGCCAGCTGCCCGCCGGGAGTCACCAGACGTAGCCCCTGCCTTTACCGATACCGAAAAAGCCATCATCAACCGCCTGCAATACGGCCTGCCGCTGACCCCGAGCCCGTACCGGGACGTTGCCGAAGAACTGGGCATCAGTGAGCAGACCTTGCTGGATACCCTGCAAGCCCTGCTTGCCAATCGCACCCTGACCCGTTTCGGCCCAATGTTCCACGCCGGTGAAATGGGAGGCGGCCTGACCCTGGCCGCCATGCGCATTCCCGAGCAGGACTTTGACCGGGTAACCGAACAGGTAAACAGCTTTGCAGAGGTGGCCCACAATTACCGCCGGGAACACGAACTGAACATGTGGTTTGTCCTGGCCACAGAAACCCCGGAAGGCATTGCCGAAACCATCGGGCGCATTGAAGCGCTGACCGGCTACCCGGTGTACAACATGCCCAAGGAGCAGGAGTTTCATGTCAACCTCCACTTTGAAGTCTGAGCAGGCCCGGCTCACCGACCAGGACCGGGAACTGATCCTCGCCACCCAGGAAGGCCTGCCACTGGTATCCGATCCCTGGGGCGAACTGGGCCGTCAGCTCGGCATGCCGGCAGAAGACGTGCTGTCCCGCTTTCAACACATGCAGGAGACCGGCGTTATCCGCCGCGTGGCTGCCGTACCCGACCACTACAAGCTGGGCTATCGCTACAACGGCATGACTGTGTGGGATGTCTCTGACGACGCCATCAGCACCATGGGCCAGCAAGTTGGTGACCTGCCGTTCGTCAGCCACTGCTACCGTCGCCCCCGGCACCTGCCCTACTGGAGCTTCAACCTGTTTGCCATGGTGCACGGCACCAGCCGTGAAGAGGTGGAGCACAAGGCCGCACAGATTCGTGAATTGCTGGGCGACACCTGCTCCGGCCACACCATCCTGTACAGCTCTGCCATCCTCAAAAAAACCGGATTGCGACTGAGAAAACAGGCAGATAAGCCATAGGGACTACCCCTCGAAGTACTCCATCAAAGGTATGGATACCCAGCGCCCACGGGGGGATAGTACAAGGGCAGAGAGCCGGTAAAGGCCAGCCCGGAGAGGCAACCAGGCCACTCCCGATGAGAGAGAGAATTTTATGTTTCGCATGACCCGCTACATCAAAACCCTGATGAACCCGACACCCGTCCGCCCGGTGCCCAAGCCCAGTGGCCCGGTGGTGATCTGGAACCTCATCCGCCGCTGTAACCTGACCTGCAAACACTGTTACTCGATCTCTGCCGATATCGACTTCAAGGGCGAGCTGAGCACCCAGGAAGTCTACACCGTGATGGATGACCTCAAAGCCTACGGCGTGCCGGTACTGATCCTGTCTGGCGGTGAGCCGCTGATGCGCCCGGACATTTACGAGATTTCCCACCGGGCCAAGGAAATGGGCTTTTACGTTGGCCTGTCTACCAACGGCACCCTGATCACCGAAGAAAACATCGACAAGATTGCCGCGGTTGGCTACGACTACGTGGGTATCAGCATTGACGGCCTGGAGGCCACCCACGACGAATTCCGCCAGAAAAAAGGCGCCTTCCGGGAATCCATGCACGCCGTGGCCCTGTGCAAACAGGCCGGCATCAAGGTAGGCCTGCGCTTCACCCTGACCCAGGATAACTACCCGGAACTGCCGGCCATGCTGGAGATGCTGGACGAACACCAGATCGACAAGTTCTACCTGTCGCACCTGAACTACTCCGGCCGCGGCGGCCGCAACAAGAAGCGCGACGCCTGGTACGACATGACCCGCGACGCCATGAACCTGCTGTTCAACCACTGCCACGACGAACTCAAGCGCGGCATCGAGCGGGAATACGTCACCGGTAACAACGACGCCGACGGTCCCTTCCTGATCGAGTGGGCCAAGGAACACTACCCGGACCAGGTAGATGCCCTCACCCAGCGGCTGACCAACTGGGGCGGTAACTCCTCCGGTGTGAACATTTCCAACATCGACAACCTGGGCGTGGTGCACCCGGACACCTTCTGGTGGGACCACAACTTGGGCAACGTGCGGCAGACCCCGTTCTCGAAGATCTGGTCTGAAACCACCGACCCGCTGATGCAGGGCTTCCGCCAGCATCCGCGCCCGGTGAAGGGCCGCTGCGCGGACTGCAAATACCTGAACATCTGTAACGGCAACACCCGGGTACGGGCATACAACGTGTCTGGCGACTTCTGGGAAGAAGACCCCGGCTGCTACCTCACCAACGAGGAAATCGGCGTGGTGGAAAGCACACCGCGCAGAGTGGCCGCCGCCGCTATCGAAATCCCGGTCAACAACCTGTAAGGACGCACGCCATGACAACTAACCAAAGCAAGAAGTGCCTGGTGGAGTTCCAGCTGGCGGAGCAACCCTTACGGCCGGGCGAAGTGGCCATCGTGGGCGCCGGCCCCGGCGACCCGGGCCTGCTGACCCTGCGGGCCCTGATGCTGATCCAGCAGGCCGATGCCATTGTCTACGACCGCCTGGTATCGCCACAGATTATGGAACTGGTAAACCCCAGGGCCGAGCGCATTCACGTGGGCAAGGCCAGCGGTTGCCACTATGTGCCCCAGGATGAGACCAACGAACTGCTGGTGAAACTGGCCGTACAACAGCGCCGGGTTGTGCGCCTGAAAGGCGGCGATCCGTACATCTTCGGCCGTGGCGGTGAAGAAGCCGAATTCCTGGTAGAGAACGGCATCGACTTCCAGGTGGTGCCGGGGATTACCTCCGCCGCCGGTTGCTCTGCCTACTGCGGCATCCCCCTGACGCACCGGGACTACGCACAGAGCGTGACCTTCGTAACCGGCCACCGCAAGGGCGACCAGGCCCTGGAGCTGAACTGGCAGGTGCTGGCCGCGCCAGGTCAAACCCGGGTATTCTACATGGGCCTGCACAACGCCCCGACCATCGTCGAGCAGCTGACCGCCCATGGCCTGTCCGAGAATTGCCCGGTGGCACTGGTAGAGCGCGGTACCACACCGCTGCAGCACATGACTGTCACCACCCTGAAAGACCTGGTCGACACCATTGAACGGGAAGATTTCCAGCCGCCCACACTGATCATTGTGGGTGAAGTGGTGCAACTGGCCGACACCCTGGCCCGCCCGGCGCAAGCTGGCTGGAACAGTGCCTTGTCCGGCCCGGCTGCTGCCACCGCTGGCCGCCGGCCGGCCTGAACCGAAACCTGACTGACCAACCGGGAGCTGTTGCAGGTGAACCTGACCCAAGCCCGAACAAAGATTATCTCCACCCTGTTACTGGCCGGCAGCGTGATGGCCACCCCTTTGCTGGCCAGTGAATCCGGCGAAACCGGAACAGACACCCTGTACCTGCAGCAATGCGCCGCCTGCCACGGCCCCGACCGCCTTGGCGGCATGGGCCCCGCCCTGCTGCCGGAAAACCTCGGGCGACTGAAAAAGGCCGAGGCCGAAAAGGTCATCCGCGAAGGCCGCCCAGCCACCCAGATGGCGGGCTACAAAGACATCCTGAACGACCAGCAGATCGCCGCCCTGACCAACTTCATCTATCAGCCTCCGAATCACGAGCTGAAGTGGGGCGAAGCCGAAATCCGCAACAGCCAGGAAGTCAGCCATGCCGCAGGCTCCCTGCCGGATGAACCGGCGTTCGAAGCGGACATGATGAACCTGTTCCTGGTGGTAGAAATCGGCGACCACCACGTCACCCTGCTGGATGGCGACAAGATGGAGCCCATCCACCGGTTCCCCAGCCGCTTTGCCCTGCACGGCGGCCCCAAGTACAGCCCGGACGGCCGCTACGTGTACTTCGGCTCCCGGGATGGCTGGATTACCAAGTACGACATCTACAACCTGAAAGTCGTGGCTGAGGTTCGCGCCGGCATCAACATGCGCAACATTGCCGTGTCTGCTGATGGCAACTACGTGCTGGCCGCCAACTACCTGCCCCATTCCATGGTGCTGTTCGACGCTGCCAACCTGGAAATGCTGGATTTCATCCCGGTTGAGAACGATGCCGGCGAAAGCTCCCGGGTGAGCGCCGTGTATACCGCACCACCCAGAAGCAGCTTCATCGCGGCATTGAAAGACATCCCCGAAGCCTGGGAAATCACTGTCGAGAATCAAAAAGCGAAGCTGCGCCGGATGACCACCGACACCCTGCTGGACGACTTCTTCTTCGACCCGGGCTATCAGCACCTGATCGGCGCCGCCCGCGACGGCAAGCATGGCGTGGTGATCGACCTGGATACCGGCAATACCACCGCCGAACTGCCGCTGCCCGGCATGCCCCACCTGGGCTCCGGCATTACCTGGGAATACGAAGGCCGCCGGGTGATGGCTACCCCGCACTTCCGGGCCGGCGCCATTTCCATCATCGACATGGACACCTGGGAAGTGATCAAAACCCTGAAAACCGAGGGCCCGGGTTTCTTCATGCGCAGCCACGAGAATTCCCGCTACGCCTGGGCAGATGTGTTCTTCGGCCCCAACGCCGACAAGGTGCACATCATCGACAAGCAGACCCTGGAAATCGTCAAGACCCTGCAACCGGAGCCTGGCAAGGTAGCGGCCCATGTGGAGTTTGATCGCCACGGCGAGAAGCTGCTGCTGAGCATCTGGGACGACGACGGTGCCATCATTGTTTACGACGCGGATACGCTGGAAGAAGAAAAGCGCATTCCGATGAACAAGCCTTCCGGCAAGTACAACGTCTGGAACAAGATCAACTACGAGGAAGGCACCAGCCACTGACAGGTTCTGAAGAAATAGCCCCTTCACATATCCAGAACGGCCGTATGAGCTGATGATGGCGAGCCTGGAAGGCCACTGCGCTGCTCTGGGCCGCTTGTGCGGGACCTCCTCCCAAAACTGTGCGGAGCCAGGGATGGCGAAGCCCAAGCGCCACATGGATGTGCCGCAGGAGCGTGTTTTGGGAGGAGGTCCCGCACAAGTGGCCTTCCCCACAAGCCGCCCTCCGGCACCGAGTAATCGTTATCGACTAAGTCAAATATCTTTAATCATTTAAGTCATTTCAGATGTTTGTTTTTTTGGTAGCATAATTGACCTACGCCAATGCAGCGAAGGTTTGTTATGAACAGCAGTTTCCGACCACCGATGGCATCCGCACCCTGCCTGCTGGGTGAAGACCACCCGGACATTATTCACCACGACGCGGCACCCGCCGAAGTTGCCCTGCTGAACGGCCTGAGCCGCGCCTTTGGCATCTGCCTGAACGAAAAGCAAAACAGCCCGGAAGCACGGTTTCTGAGCGATATCGCCCGCCTGTTCCATCAATGCAGGATAGACGCAGAAACACCCCTGGAAAAACACGACCGGCCCTGGGCTAACGTGTATCTGATCCAGTACGGCGTTTTGCGCCTGTTCCGGGAATCATCTGCCGGCAAGGTCGCGATTCATCACTTCTTTACCGAAGGCGATCTGATCTGGCCGGTATTCGGGCGCAGCAGAACGGTGCGTAATACCCTGTGCCTGACCAGCGTGCTGCCGGCCACAGTCTGGGTGGCGGATTTCAGCGCTTTCCGTTCGGCGATCCAGAACCATGGCGACGGGCTTTGGCATAAGTTCGCACTGGTGCTGACCGAGGAGATTGCGGAGCTGACCAGCATGCGGGAATACCGCAAACACACCATGCCGGCCAAGGAGCGCTACCAACTGCTGCTCGATGAGTACCCGGAACTGGTCAAGCGGGTGCCGGACAATCAGCTGGCGTCATGGCTGGGTGTGGTGCCCGCCACTTATTCCCGGCTAAAGGCTGCCAGTACGAAAGCCGGCAGGCGGACATAAAAAAAGACGGCGGACTTTTCAGCCCGCCGCCCAAACCTGAGTCAACGCTTGCTACTTCGAAATCAGCCGTGCAGCTTCACTGCCAGTTCTGCAACATGCTTGCCCTGGAAGCGGGCAATGGCCAATTCTTTCTCACTGGGCTGGCGGGAACCGTCACCGCCGGCGATGGTCGAGGCGCCGTAAGGCGTGCCGCCATTCACTTCAGAGATATCAAAGAACTCCGGAATTCCATAGCCCAGAGGTACCAGCACCATGCCGTGATGGGCCAGGGTGGTCCAGAATGAGGTAATGGTGTGCTCCTGACCGCCGCCTGTTCCGGTTGAAGTGAACACGCTACCCACTTTCCCGTGCAGCTTGCCCTCAGCCCACAGGCCACCGGTCTGGTCGAGGAAGGTGCGCATCTGGCCCGCCATGTTGCCGAAGCGGGTCGGCGTGCCGAAGATGATGGCATCGTAGTCTGCCAGCTCAGCCGGGCTGGCTACCGGAGCATCTTGCTCGGCCTTGCCACCAGCGCTCAGAAACGCCTGGTCGGCCATGGTTTCCGGCACTCGCTTGACCACTACATCGGCACCCTCAACGCCCTTGGCGCCTTCGGCAATGGTGTTTGCCATGGTTTCGATATGGCCGTACATGGAATAGTAAAGAACAAGAACTTTTGCCATCGGAACAATCCCCTTGGTTGTTTCAAACTTGGTGCCAGCGTAACTGCCCGACGCAAAAGACGAAAACGGAAGATTTCCGGCAGATCGTTCAGTTTTTCTGAACATGGTCACAGGATGGTCATGGCAAACACTTGCGTACACATGTACGCTGAACTGCATTATACTTTTAGCGAACACAGGCCAGCGCGGATGACAGCAAGCATGAACCACCCAGACGATTCGTTGCCATCTATTCACCTGCGGGTAGAAGAGTGGATCAACAGCGCAACCCACGGCCTTGGCGCCATTCTGAGTGTTATCGGAACCATTGCCCTGATTGCCGGTGCAAGCCAGATGGGAGACACCTGGAAGATTGTCAGCTTCAGCGTATTCGGTGCGTCACTGATCCTGCTGTACATGGCCTCTGCGCTGTACCACGGTGCTCGCCGCCCGGAGCTGAAATCCCTTTTCAAGACACTGGACCACTGCGCCATTTTCCTGCTCATCGCCGGCACCTACACACCGTTCCTGCTGGTGAATATGCGCGGCACCACCGGATGGACGCTGTTTGCGGTGATCTGGTCGCTGGCCCTGACCGGTGTGGTACTGAAAGTCATCTTCAAGAACCGCTTCAAGCTGGCGCGGGTGGGCATATACGTCGCCATGGGCTGGCTGATTACCTTTGCCTCGTCTGACCTGGTCGCCAACCTCAGCGAAACCGCGCTGCACCTGACCATTGCCGGCGGCATTGTGTATACCGCCGGCGTGGCGTTCTACCTGGCGGATCGCATTCCCTACATGCATGCGGTCTGGCATCTGTTCGTGATCGGCGGCAGCGCCTGCCATTTCAGTGCCATCTATTTTGGTGTGCTGCCCTACACGGTATAAACTCCGGTTCTGGCCCCGGTAACCTGCGGGGCCTTCCAACCGGAACCCATACCGAGGTCTGTTAAACGTGGCTGGCAAGCCCCTGCACGCATTCTGGCTGTTCTTTCCCGCTGCTGCCTTTTGGGCTGCCCTGGTTGTTCCCCTGTCCCTGTTCGCCGTATTGTCTGGCACCGGCTGGCCGCCGGGGCTGATTGGCGCGGGCCATGGCCACGAACTGGTTTTCGGCTTTGCCCTGGCATTGATTGCCGGCTACACCCTTGGCCCCCAACCCTGGCGAATACTCGGCCCCCTGTTCGGGCTCTGGCTTGCGGCCCGTGTGAGCTGGCTGCTGGCACCGGACTGGCTGGTCAGCCAACTGCTCAGCCCGGCCTTTGCCCTGTTACTGGCACGCTACGTGGTGCCCCGTTTCCAGGCCGCCAAAAAGTGGCGCAACAAGGTTGCCGGCCCGCTAATCCTAGTGCTCTGCCTGATGGCCCTGGTCTACTTCCTGGTGCGCGTCGGCCTTCCCTTCCCCGATACCCGTTTTCTTCTGCACACCGCCATCATCGGTTTACTGTTGCTGATGACGTTTATGGGCGGGCGCATCATCGCGCCGGCGGTGGCCGGCACCCTGGAGAAGAAAGGCATACCGCTGGAAGCCCGGGTTCAGCCATTAATAGAAGGCTGGTTACTGGCGATTCTGCCCCTCGCCATGGTGTGCATTCTGTTTACCGCTACGGAAAAACTGGCTGGCCTGCTGTTGCTGGCCTCAAGCCTGCTGATTGCCATTCGGGTGGCCCGCTGGAAACTCTGGCACTGTACCGACCGCCCGGACCTGCTGGTGCTGGCCATCGGTTATCTCTGGCTGGCCGCCGGGGCGGCGGTTACCGGCGTGCACCTGGTTGCTGGCCACGCCCTGTTGCCCGCGTTGCACGTGATTGCCGTTGGCGCCCTGGGCACCCTGTCTTGCAGTGTGATGTTACGCCTGGCCTGGCAACGGGCCTGCCGGCGCTTCCCGCCAGCGTGGCAGGTTCTGGCTATTGCGGTACTTACTGCACTCGCCAGTATCTGCCGGTACCTGGCAGGCCCTGTGCCTTTCAGCGAGCCTGCCTTGCTCTGGCTGGCGGCCGGCGCCTGGAGCCTGGCCTATCTAGGCCTGTTCGCTCAACTACTGCACCTGTACTCCGCGTTCACCAAGAAAGGAAAGGCCAACAATGGCTAAATGGCTGGTAAAGACCGAACCCTCCGAAGAATGGCAGCTGATTGTTCAGCTGGTGGATTAAACCGCCGTCACAGAGCTACCACCCGCTGCTCCGGATGATTAGAATTGCCGCGCCAACCTAATCCGGAGCCTGAACGATGTCTGTGGACATAACTCCCACAAGTAGTTTTGATCAACTGAAACGCATTGAATCGAGCAAGGTGTTTCAGGGCGTTGTGATTGCCATCATCATTCTCTCGGCCCTGACCATCGGCGCAAAAACCTACGAACTCCCGCCGCTGGTTGAACAGACCCTGACCGTTCTGGATAACGCCATCACGCTGTTCTTCCTGGTGGAAATCCTGTTTCGCTTCGCCGCCTGCCCGGTCAAGCGCCGGTTCCTGATGGACGGCTGGAACCTGTTCGACACCCTGGTAGTGATCGGCAGCCTGATCCCGCTGGACAACTCCGAGGCGGTGCTTCTGGGCCGTTTGCTGCGGGTCTTCCGGGTGCTGCGACTGGTGTCCGTAGTGCCGGAACTGCGCTTTCTGATCAATTCCCTGCTCAAAGCCATTCCGCGCATGGGCTACATCGCCCTGCTGATGTTCATCATCTTTTACATCTATGCCGCCATGGGCTCAATGTTCTTTGCCAGTGTGGACGAAGAACTCTGGGGCGATGTGGCCATCTCGATGCTCACCCTGTTCCGGGTCGCCACCTTCGAGGACTGGACCGACGTGATGTACGCCACCATGGAGGCCTATCCCATGAGCTGGATCTACTACCTGACGTTTATCTTCCTGACGGCCTTTGTATTCCTGAACATGATGATTGGGGCGATTCTGGAGGTGATGAGCGAGGAACAAAATGCCAAGCAGGCCCAGCAAGCCCACGACGAACGGGATGAAATTGCCCGTCAGCTCCAGGCTGTCCAGGAACAGCTGAAGGAACTGACGAAGCAGGTCAGCGAGAAACGCTGATTCAGAACGGCTTGGCCATGGCCAGGTGGAAGATGGCGCTGACCTGGACCAGGGCAAGTACGGCACCGGTGATGCGGGCCGGCTTGCCCAGCGTGGCTTTCAGGGCAAACACACCAGCAATAATGTAGCCAAACAGCAGTACGATCTTGGCAATCAGCCAGCCCGGCATGGCCGAGGCATAACCCGCCACAAACAGCAGGGAAATCGCCGCCACCAGCAAAATGGTGTCATTGATGTGGGGAATGAACCGCAGCGGTGTCTGGCGCCAGCCCGGCCGGCCTACCGCATCCAGCAGCAACCGCAGCGCAAAGAGTGTGATAGTAAGGTAGGCTGTGGTCATGTGCAGGTGCTTCAGGATCGTGTACGACATGGAAGTTCCTTCGGTTACAAGAGATTTGCGGCCATTGTACGCAAACTACCCCCAAGCAGGTATGGTTAATACAGGCACGCAGATTTAACATATACCTGTAATATATGTATTTGGGAGATCTCCATGCAGGCCATACCCAACTCCGCTGACCAGGCACCCGCCAGCGTCAGCCAGTTATTTTCCTATCCGTTCCGGATTTTCTTCCTGTCCATGACGGTACTGACCCTTGTGGCCATACCGGTCTGGGTTCTGGAAGTAACCGGCGTTCTGCAGTTACCACTGGCCATGCCTGCCCTGTTCTGGCACCAGCATGAAATGCTGTTCGGGTTTTTGTCGGCGGCCATTGCCGGCTTTCTGCTGACCGCCGTCTGTGTATGGACGCAAACAGAACGCACCCACGGCCTTCCCCTGGCGCTGCTTTGGGGCGTTTGGCTGGCCGGTCGCCTGCTGCTGGCCCTGGGTGGAAACCTGCCGGACTGGATGGTTCAGGGCGTTAACCTGGCTTTTCTGCCACTGGTGATGATCGATGCCGGATGGCGAGTATGGCATGCGCGCCAGAAACGCCAGGCCATGATTATGGTCGTTCTGGGCCTGCTGTGGCTGATGCAGATCGGTTTCGTTACCCGGCTGGATATGTCCTTTAGCTACGGCGCGCTGATTATGGCCCTGGCGCTGATCAGCATCATCGGCGGCCGCATCACGCCGGCCTTCACTGCCGGCTGGCTGCGCCAGCGCGGTGGCAACGCCGAGGCGGTGAAAATGATTCCGGGGCTGGACATGGCCGCCCTGTTTTCGATGATCCTGCTGATGGCATCCCTGGTAACCGGCTGGAAAACCCTGGCGGCCGTAATCGCCGTGGTTGCCGCCGCGCTGATGCTGGTTCGCCTGTATAACTGGAAAGGCTGGCTGGCGCGCTCCGAGCCACTGCTGTGGATCCTGCACCTGTCTATTCTCTGGGTACCGGTCGCGCTGTTGCTGCTGGCAGGCTCGCTGGTTGCAGACTGGCCCTCCAACGCCTGGAGCCACGCAGCAGGCGCAGGTGCTGTCGGTTGCCTGATCCTGGGCGTGATTGCCCGGGTCTCCCTTGGCCATACCGGCCGGCCGTTGAAACTTCCGAAGGGAATGGTGCTGGCGTTCGTCGCCATTCAGCTGGCGGCGGTTATCCGGGTGCTCACCGCATTGAGCATCATCCCGTGGCACCCGGGCATTGGCACCAGCACCCTGTTATGGATGATTGCCTACGGACTGTTCCTGGTGCGCTATGCCGGGGTACTGGCACGGCCCAGGGCAGACGGTCGGGAAGGCTGAGCGGCTCAGGCCGCCAGCTTCTCCTTGAGGCACTGTTCAAAGTAACTGCGGGCGGCTCGGAAGCGGCCTGCAGGAAAGTGAATACTGATTCCCTCCAGCGCTGCCATCAGCATTTCCAGGTGTGCATCCCAGCCGGCACAGGCAATCGGCACCAGGTGATCATCTGGCAGCAACAGGGTCAGCGACAACCGGGTGCCATCGCCTTCCGGCACCAGTTCCCACCGCAACGGCCGCTCCGGATCATCGCCGGCACTCCAGGAATACACCAGCAAGCGGTGCGGCTCACAGGCCGATATCCGACAATCAATGGGCGTGCCACTGTTACCGAAATCCAGCTGAACCCGGCCACCGGTGCGGGCGTCCAGCGTGCCCGGCGCCAGCCAGCTGGCCAGGTGTACAGAATCCGTCAGCATCTTCCAGACCAGCTCCGGCGAATGATCCGTCACCCGCTCCAGCCGGGCCGTTACGCGCCCGTCCTGCAGCGCCAGGGAGCCTTTGATCACCTCGTGTTCTACGGACATAACACCTCCTTCCGAACCGCCAACCGCACAGATTTGAATAGTCCGACACGGTAGCAAGGCCCGCGCCCGGGTACCTTGATGAGCATCAACGCCAGGGGCAGGGCTTCAGGCACAAAAACGGGGTGTTTGCGGCAATCATCCACTAAAGGTCAATAGCCGTTTCTGAATCAGGCGCTAAAGTATCAGTACATCATTTTGCAATAGAGATACTGGCAACATGTACCCTGATCACTTTGACAAAGAAGACCTGATCCGCTGTGGCCATGGCGAATTATTCCCTGGCGCCATGCGCCTGCCCATCGACGAAATGCTGATGGTCGACCGCATTACCCACGTGGGCGCCGATGACGGCCTTTACGGTAAGGGCAGTCTGGTGGCAGAACTGGACATCAACCCGGACCTCTGGTTCTTCAAGGTTCACTTCGAAGGCGACCCGGTAATGCCGGGCTGTCTGGGCCTCGACGCCATGTGGCAGCTGGTCGGCTTCTTCCTGGCCTGGAGCGGTGGCGAAGGCAAGGGCCGGGCACTGGGTGCCGGCGAAGTGAAATTCTTTGGTCAGGTTCTGCCTGACAACAAAAAGGTAACCTATTACCTGGATATCAAGCGGCTCATCCGCCGCAAGCTGACCATGGCCATTGCGGATGCCCGCATGGAAGTGGACGGGCGGGAAATCTATACCGCCAAGGACCTTCGGGTTGGCCTGTTCACCTCTACAGATGACTTTTAGGAGTTAGAACGATGCGTCGCGTAGTTATTACCGGCATGGGGATTGTCTCCAGCCTTGGCAACAACCAGAAAGAAGTCGCCCAGTCCCTTCGTGAATCCCGCTCAGGTATTGCCTTCAGCGAGGAAGCCCGGGACAACGGCCTGCGCAGCCACGTTGCAGGCAAGATCGACCTGAACCTGTCCGAGCTGATCGACCGCAAGATCTGGCGCTTTATGAGCCCGGCGGCAGGCTACTGCTACCTGGCAGCCAAAGAAGCCATCGAGCAGGCAGGCCTGACCGACGAGCAGCTGCGTGCCAACACCACGGGCGCCGTATTCGGCACCGGTGGCGCGTCCACCGTGGAACTGCTGGATGCGATCGACACCCATCGCGACAAAGGCATTCGCCGGGTAGGCCCTTACCGGGTTCCCCGCACCATGGGCAGCGCCATCAACGCGTCCATCACCACGGCGTTCGGCATTACCGGCATCAACTACGGCATTACCTCGGCCTGCGCGACCAGTGCCCACTGTATCGGCCACGCGGCTGACCAGATCGCCCTGGGTCGCCAGGACGTGATGCTGGCCGGCGGTGGCGAAGACATCCACTGGACTCTGAGCCTGATGTTTGACGCCATGGGCGCACTGTCCACCAAGTACAACGACACACCGGAACAGGCCTCGCGCACCTATGACGCAGACCGTGACGGTTTCGTGATCTCCGGTGGTGGCGGCACGCTGGTACTGGAATCCCTGGAACACGCGGAAGCCCGCGGTGCCACCATCCTGGCCGAACTGGTCGGCTTCGGTGCCACCTCTGACGGCGCCGACATGGTTGCCCCCAGCGGTGAAGGCGCCATTCGCTGCATGAAACAGGCCATGGCCAACATCGACGGCGAAATCAGCTACATCAACACCCACGGCACCAGCACCCCGGCTGGCGACGTAACCGAGCTGAAAGCCCTGAAGGAAACCTTCGGCGACAAGATTCCACCGTTGAGTTCCACCAAGCCCCTGTGCGGCCACGCCTTGGGTGCCGCCGGCGTGCATGAGGCAATCTACAGCCTGATCATGCAACGGGAAGGCTTTATTGCCCCGTCTGCCAACATCCAGAACCTGGATGAAGGTGCCGAAGGCTACCCCATCGTTCGTGAACGCATGGACAACCAGAACATGGACCTGGTGATGAGCAACAGCTTCGGCTTCGGCGGCACCAACGCCACCCTGATCTTCAAGAAGGTGTGATCAGGACAGCCTGAGTGAGCGGTATTCAGCCGGCGGAGTGCCCATCCAGCGCTTGAACGCCCGGCTGAATGCACTCAGCTCCGAGAAACCAAGCTGTTCGGCGATTTCTACCAGCGGCTTGGTTTTATCCTTCATGTAAGTCAGCGCCTGCTCCCGGCGTACCTGCTCCAACAAGGCTGCAAACGTCAGCCCCTCTTCGCGCAACTTTTTGTGCAGGGTGTAGCGGCTCATATTCAACTGCCCGGCCACCGTTTCCACACCTACCTTTCCCCGTTCCAACTGAACCCGGATCAGCTTACTCACCCGAATGCTCAGGGAACGCTTTGAATTTTCAGGCCTTACAGGCTCTGATGCCATGCTGGTTCCTCCTGCCATTTCATGCTGGCCCAATCTGCAAACTCCATCAGCGTACACATGTTAGCCGAAACTGATCAATAAGACCTTTGAGCGAGATCAATGGCACAGCCACCCGTTTGTGGAAAACTGCACCCTTTCCATAATAGCCCACCTGCAGCCATCGACTTCCTGAATAAACCCGGAGACACCATGACTTTCCCGGAACTGCTCGCTCCCGCCGGCACCCCCGAACACCTGGAAACCGCCTTTGCCTACGGTGCCGATGCCGTTTACGCCGGCCAGCCAAGGTACTCCCTGAGAGTAAGGAACAACAGTTTCAAAGACGTTGCAGCCCTGGGCGCAGGGATTGCACGGGCCCACGAACTGGGTAAACAGTTCTACCTGGTCTCCAACATCGCACCCCACAACGACAAGGTGCGCAGTTACCTGAGGGACCTTGCCCCGGTGCTGGAGCAGAAGCCGGACGCCCTGATCATGTCAGACCCCGGGCTGATCATGCTGGTGCGGGAAAACTGGCCGGACCAGCCCATCCACCTGTCGGTGCAGGCCAACGCCGTAAACTGGGCCACCGTAGAGTTCTGGCGCCGCCAGGGCATCAACCGGGTGATCCTGTCCCGGGAACTGGCCCTGAATGAAATCCGCGAGATCCGTGAGAAAGTGCCGGAAATGGAGCTGGAAGTGTTCGTACACGGCGCCCTGTGCATGGCCTACTCCGGCCGCTGCCTGCTGTCTGGCTATATGAACCATCGAGACGCCAACCAGGGCGCCTGCACCAACGCCTGCCGCTGGAACTACAAGCCGGTGCAGCACAGCCATGACCAGACCGGCGACCTGATTGCCACCTCTGCCGACAGCGTGGAAACCTTCGAACCCAAAGAAATCCTGCTGGAAGAGCCCAACCGCCCCGGAGGCTTCATTCCCGCCTACGAGGACGAACACGGCACCTACATCATGAACTCCAAGGACCTGCGTGCCATCCAGCACGTGGCGGAACTGGTGAACATGGGCGTGCACTCCCTGAAAATCGAAGGCCGCACCAAGAGCACCTACTACGTGGCCCGCACCACCCAGGTGTACCGCAAGGCCATAGACGACGCCCTGGCCGGCAAGCCCTTCGACATGCACATGATGGATGAACTGGAAGCGCTGTCTAACCGGGGCTACACCGAAGGCTTCCTGCGCCGCCACGTGCCCCAGGAATACCAGTCCTACGAACAGGGCTCGTCCTATCTGGGCACCCAGCAGGTGGTCGGCACCATCAGCGATGCCGATGACCGCTGGCTCACCATCGACGTGAAGAACAAGTTCGCCCCGGGCGACCAGCTGGAACTGATCACCCCGGCCGGCAACCTTCACTTCCGTGCCAATGCCATGGAAAACCGCAACGGCGAAGCCATGGAATACGCACCGGGCAGCGGCCACTTTGTGCGCATTCCCAAGCCGGAAGGCCTGCCTGAATCCCTGCAATTCAGCTACCTGACCCGCATCCTGCCGGCCGGTTAACGCATCCGGAAGGCTTCCTGGTGGAAGCGCACCCGTCCCGGCCAAAGCCTCCGCAGCCCTTTGCGGAGGCTGTCCGCCATCCCTTGTGGCCCGCAAAACCATACTTCTGCTCGCTCACCGCGGGCGGCATCCGCAGCCAGAGCCTCAGCCGTCAGCCTGCCACTGGCCCCACCATGCAGGTGCAGATCAACCCCCGGACGGCCCGCGCACAGGGATTCCAGCCGAGCCACGAACGGATCATGTCCGGGATCTGTCACGCAGTAGTGAATATCAGCCCGAACCTCATCCTCGCCTCGCGAATCCAATGACTCCAGCCAGGCCAGAAACGGTGTAATACCAATTCCGCCTGCTACCCAGATCTGCCGAACACCGGCCCTGGCCCGATCAAGCTGGAACCGGCCATAGGGGCCTTCCACTTTCACCGGATCTCCTGCAACCAAACGACCTGACAGCTTTTGCGTGTAATCTCCCAGAGCCTTGATGGCAAAGGTCACAGTCTTGTCGCCACGGTCTGCACTGGCGATCGTAAACGGGTGATGCCCCTCAAACCGGTCAAAGATCACAAAAGCAAACTGGCCGGCACGATGCCCGCGCCAGGTATCAGCCAGCTTGCAAGTCACCTCGAGAATATCGCGGGACACCCGCTCTACCGAAATCACCGTTCCTTCGCTTGAGCGCCCGGCCCCGATACGCCCCGTCAGCGACCAAACGCTGGCAACGCTGCCCGCTACAAACAAGACCGCCATCAACCACCCCAGTGGCCCTTGCCAATACCCGGCAGGAGCAAGCACCACCGCATGGAACACTACCAACAGATACAGCGCAGGCATTGCGCGATGCAACGGCCGCCACAAACGGTAGGAAAACTGACGCCACAGGCTCAGCAACAACATGGCGAACATCAGATAAATAACAAACTCACCCAGGTCTTCGCCAAGATCCCGGAGCCCGCCCGGAAACGCCGAGAACTCATCGGCATCCAGCCGGGCGCCACGGCCCGCTAGATTCTCGAAAAGGTCCTCCGACATTTCCAGCAACCAGTGCGCTGCGGCAAACAAAACCGCCATAATCCCGCCCCACTTGTGCAGACGATAGATCTTATCCATGCCCCCGAGCGGCTTTTCGAGCCAGGCCGGACGCGTCGCCAGCACCATGACCATCGACATCAACGCCACCGAAAGCAGGCCACTTAGAAACAGGCTTTCCAGATACACAGCCCAGACAGTGGAACCGGCATCCGGATAGCCCGGAGCCATTAGCTGATACGCCCAACCAACGGTTACCAAAGCGATTACACCAACAAGAACAAGCAACATGATTCAGCTTCCCCAGATCCCTCACAGAAGGCGGATTGCCTTCCGCAACCACAGCCTGCAACAGGCCGCCTGAACCTTCGCTGAGCAAGGCGTTAATGTTCCATTCATCTGGGGCTGAAAGGCTGACTAAGGTATAATCCTTACACGACCGATTTAATACCTGACTAAATTACTCTGGTATTGTATAATCACTCGCCAGAAACAACGGGAAACCGGGCAAAGCGCCCAGTCCTCCCGCCACTCAGGCACCAAGCCCCAGATGAGAGAATTACGGAGCGACGATCATGGCGACCACCGATAAAGAGGTGAAAGAGCTGATCAAACGGGAATACGAACACGGATTCGTGACCGAGATTGAATCCGACACCTTCGAGCCCGGCCTCAACGAAGACGTAATCCGCCGCCTGTCCGAGATCAAGCAGGAGCCGGAGTTCATGCTGGAATGGCGCCTGAAGGCCTACCGTCGCTGGCTGGAAATGGACGAGCCGGAATGGGCCCACGTGGACTTCCCGAAGGTGGACTACGATGCCATCTCCTACTACTCCGCGCCCAAGAAAAAAGAAGACATGCCCCAGAGCCTGGACGACGTTGATCCGGAGCTGCTGCGCACCTATGAAAAACTGGGCATCCCCCTGCACGAACGGGCCAAGCTGGCCGGTGTAGCGGTTGATGCGGTCTTCGATTCCGTTTCGGTAGCCACCACCTTCAAGGAACCGCTGGAAAAAGCCGGCGTGATCTTCTGCCCCATTTCCGAGGCGGTACAGAAGTATCCGGAACTGGTGAAGAAATACCTGGGCAGCGTAGTCCCGGCCGGCGACAACTACTTCGCTGCCCTGAACTCCGCCGTATTCTCCGACGGCTCCTTCGTTTACATCCCGAAGGGCGTTCGCTGCCCCATGGAACTGTCCACCTACTTCCGGATTAACGCCGCCAACACCGGCCAATTCGAACGTACCCTGATCATCGCCGAAGAAGGCAGCTACGTGAGCTACCTGGAAGGCTGCACCGCCCCGATGCGGGACGAAAACCAGCTGCACGCAGCGGTGGTAGAACTGGTCGCCCTGGACGACGCCCAGATCAAATACTCCACCGTACAGAACTGGTATCCGGGCGACGAAAACGGCAAAGGTGGCATCTACAACTTCGTCACCAAGCGCGGCGCCTGCATCGGCAAAAACTCCAAGATCTCCTGGACCCAGGTAGAAACCGGCTCCGCCATCACCTGGAAATACCCGAGCTGCGTACTGCGCGGTGAGAACAGCGTAGGCGAGTTTTACTCCGTCGCCCTAACCCACAACTACCAGCAGGCCGACACCGGCACCAAGATGATCCATCTGGGCAAAAACACCCGGAGCACCATCATATCCAAGGGCATCTCCGCCGGCCGCAGCTCAAACGCCTACCGCGGCCTGGTGAAATTCGGCCCGGGTGCAGAAGGTGCGCGTAACTTTACCCAGTGCGACTCGCTGCTGATCGGCGACCGCTGCGGTGCCCACACCTTCCCGTACATCGAAAGCAAGAACAAATCGGCCATCGTGGAACACGAAGCCACCACCTCCAAGGTCAGCGACGAGCAGATGTTCCTGTGCCGTCAGCGTGGTATCGACCCGGAGCAGGCGGTGTCCATGATCGTGAACGGTTTCTGTAAGGAAGTGTTCAAGGAGTTGCCGATGGAGTTCGCCGTGGAAGCCGGCAAGCTTCTGGAAGTCAGCCTTGAAGGCTCCGTTGGTTAACGAGACGGCATACACACAAGTATCACGGAAGCCGTCAGGGTGTCCCTTCCGGGATCGTCAAAATCAGGGATGATTTTGTCGAGCGTACAGGGACGTATTCACAGCGTATCCCGGAAGGGACACCCTGATGGCTGACTCCCCCATACTTGGGGCAGGAAAAGAATTCAGACGGTTAAAAAGAGAGAAGCGTACAAATGCTGAGCATCAAAAACCTGCACGCCTCCGTTGAGGGCAAAGAAATCCTCAAGGGTATCAACCTGGAGATCAAAGCCGGGGAAGTTCACGCCATCATGGGCCCGAACGGTTCCGGTAAGAGTACCCTGTCACAGGTTCTGGCAGGCAACGACGCATTTGAAGTCACCAGCGGCGAAGTCACCCTCAACGGCGACAACCTGCTGGACCTGGAAACCGAAGAGCGCGCCCGCGAAGGCATCTTCCTGGCATTCCAGTACCCGGTGGAAATCCCTGGCGTAAGCAACCTGCAGTTCCTGCGCACCGCCGTAAATGCCATGCGCAAGCACCGGGGCGAAGAAGAAATGAACGCCGCCGAATTCATGAAGCTGGCGAAGGAAGTCTCCAAGCAGGTAGACCTGGACCCGGCTTTCCTCAAGCGCGGCGTGAACGAAGGTTTCTCCGGTGGCGAGAAAAAGCGTAACGAAATCATGCAGGCCCTGCTGCTGCAGCCGAAACTGGCCATTCTGGATGAAACCGACTCCGGTCTCGACATCGACGCCCTGCAAGTCGTATCCAACGGCGTCAACGCCCTGCGTGCCGAAGACCGCGCCATCCTGATGGTGACCCACTACCAGCGCCTGCTGAACCACATCGTGCCGGATTACGTGCACGTACTGGCCGGCGGCAGAATCGTCAAATCCGGCGGCCGCGAACTGGCCCTGGAACTGGAAGAAAAAGGTTACGGCTGGTTGGGCATCAAAGACGAAGACACCAGCAACTGATCAGGAGGCCGCGGAATGAAATCTGTACCTATGCTTTCCGGCGCTTTCCTGCAGCCGGCCGGGCAATCCCTGCCGGAACCTTTGCTGGCAGTGCGTAACGAGCGGGCTGCAGCACTGGCAGACATGCCCATGCCGACCCGGAAAACCGAAAACTGGAAATACTCCAGCAAGTACCTGAAGCTGACCGAAGACATGGCCGCCACCCTGCCGGCTACCGGAAAGGCCAGCAGCCTGGACGTACCCGGTTACCGGATTGTGCTCAACAACGGTGCAATCAACCGCGCCGACAGCCAGTACCCGGACCAGGGCGGCATCACCGTTCAGCACTTCAGCGACCTGGATGCGGACGACGCCAGCGCCCTGGCGCAGAAACTGGGCAGCACCCTCGATGCAGAGCAAACCCAGTTTGCCCAGATCAACAGCGCCCGCTTTGAAGACGGCCTGCTGATTCGCCTTGGCGCCAACGCAGTGCTGGACAAGCCGCTGTTCATCATCCATGAAACCGCGGCTACCCAGAATGGCTCTGCCTTCCCGCGCATTTTTGTCGAGGCCGGCACCAACAGCCAGATGACGCTGGTGGAAGCCTACGTCTCCGAAGGCGATTCTGCGGCCCTGGTTGATACCGTTACCGAATTCCAGCTGGCTGATGGCGCCAACATCACCAGCATTCGCCTGACCATGGAAGGCGAAACCGTGCAGCACATTGGCGCTACCGGCGTACTGCAACAGCGCAACTCCCGCTTCGAGAGCCACTGCGTAGGCTTCGGCGGCCCGCTGCGCCGGCACGACCTGCAAGTTCGCCTGGAAGGCGAAGGCGCGGAAACCAAGCTCAATGGCGTGGTGGTTACCCAGGGTAAACAGCACTACGACAACCACACCTCCATTGACCACGTAGCCGCCCACTGCAACAGCGAAGAGACCTACCGCAACATTGCTGCGGACCAGTCCCACGCGGTGTTTAATGGCCGGATTCATATCCACCAGGACGCCCAGAAATCCAACGCGGATATGAACAACAAGAACCTGCTGCTCTCCAACGGTGCCGAGATCGACACCAAGCCGGAGCTGGAAATCTACGCGGATGACGTCAAGTGCGCCCACGGAGCTACCATTGGCCAGCTGGATGAAACTTCCGTGTTCTACCTGGTTTCCCGAGGCATCGGTCGCCGGCAGGCCAACGTATTGCTGACCATGGCGTTCATCAACGAGCTGGTCGAGCAGATTCCGGTAGAAGCCGTGCGAGACACCGCCCAGGCGCGGTTGAATGATTTCTTCGATCAAACCTTTCAGGAGGCCTGAGCGGCATGACCGATCTGTCTGTGGCAACCAACACCACCTCGCCGGCGTTTGATGTGGAAAGCATCCGCCGCGACTTCCCGATCCTGGCACAGGAAATCAACGGGAAGCCCCTGGTGTATCTGGACAACGGCGCCTCGGCCCAGAAGCCCGTCGCCGTGCTGGATGCCATGGACCGCTACTATCGGGAAATGCACTCCAACGTGCACCGTGGCGCCCACACCCTGGGCGACCGGGCCACGGCGGCCTTTGAAGGTGCCCGGGAAGTGGTTCGCCACTTCCTGAACGCACCCGGCACCAACGAAATCATCTGGACCCGCGGCACCACCGAGGCCATCAACCTGGTGGCCAACGGCCTGGCCCCGCGCCTGAAAGCCGGCGACGAAATCCTGGTCAGCCATATGGAGCACCACGCCAACATCGTGCCCTGGCAGATGGTGGCCGAGCGCACCGGCGCCAGGGTGATCCCTGTGCAGGTAACCCCTGAAGGCGAGCTGGACCTGGAATCTTTCAACAGCCTGCTGAATGAACGCACCCGGGTACTGGCCCTCACCCACGTATCCAACGTGCTAGGAACGGTAAACCCGATCGCGCCGCTGATCGAGCAGGCGAAGAAACAGGGCGTGATCACCCTGATCGACGGTGCCCAGGCCGTGCCCCACTTCAAGCCGGATGTGCAGGCACTGGGCTGCGATTTCTACGTGTTCTCTTCCCACAAACTGTTTGGCCCCACCGGTATTGGTGTGCTGTATGGCCGCGCTGAACTGCTGGAAGAGATGCCTCCGTACCAGGGTGGCGGCGAGATGATCGAGCGGGTGTCGTTTGAACGTACCACCTGGAACGTGCTGCCCTACAAATTTGAAGCCGGCACACCTGCCATCGCCGAAGCGGTTGGCCTGGCGGCAGCCATCAACTACCTGGACAGCCTGGACCGCAAGGCCATGGAAGCCGCCGAAAACGCCCTGCTGGCCCGCGCCAACGCACTGGTAGAAACGGTACCCGGCATGGAAATCATCGGCACCGCGAAACAGAAAGTGCCGGTGATGTCGTTCAAGATCGCCGGCCTGCACCCCAGCGACATCGGCACCCTGCTGGACCAGCAAGGCATTGCCATCCGCACCGGCCATCATTGCGCCATGCCGCTGATGGATTTCTACGGAGTACCCGGTACAGCCCGGGCTTCATTTGCGTTCTACAATACGCTGGAAGAGGTCGAGAAATTATTCACCGGCCTGCAGAAGATCCAGCGCCTGTTTGCCTGAGGAGGTGGAAACATGACAGCCGAAGTCTTCACCCCGAACACCGTGAACGTGACCATGACCCCGACAGCGGTCAAACACGTTCGCAAACAACTGGACAAGAAACCGGAAGCCAGGGGCATTCGCCTGGCCATCAAAAAGAGTGGCTGCTCCGGCTTCAAATACGAAACCCAGTGGGTAGAGACCCCCGAATCCGACGACCGCATTTTTACCATCGACGGCGTGGATGTGTACGTAAAGCAGGAACACCTGCCCCTGGTAAACGGCATTGAAATCGACTTTGTCACCGAAGGCGTGAACTCCCTGTTCCGCTTCCGCAACCCCAACGCCACGGCGGAATGCGGGTGCGGCGAGAGTTTTACGGTGGCTTGAATAGAGGTCTTACTGAGCATGCAAGAACGGGAAGTCGTACTGACAAAGCGCGAAGTGGAAGCCCGGCTGGTGCCTTCCGGTACGGAAATCATGATTCCGTCGGATACCTTCGTGACCATCACCCAGTCCCTCGGTGGCACCTTTACCGTGGCGGTGAACGGCAACCTGGCCCGGATTGAAGGCCACGACGCCGATGCCTTGGGCAAACAGCCCCTGGAAAGCAGCTTCGAGACCCCGGAAGACGGCACGGTTAACGAAAACCAGGTGTGGGAAGCCCTTCGCAACTGCTACGATCCGGAAATTCCGGTGAACGTGGTGGACCTGGGCCTGATCTACGACTGCCAGATCCAGAACGGCACCGAAGACGGCAACCACGTGTACATCAAGATGACCCTCACCGCGGCTGGCTGCGGCATGGGGCCGGTCATCACCAACGATGTACAAACCAAGGTAGAGCATGTGCCCAACGTGGACAAAGTGACCGTAGACCTCACCTTTGATCCGCCCTGGAACAACGATATGCTCACCGACGAAGCCAAGCTTGAACTGGGAATGCTATGACCGCCAGCAAGGAACAATTTCTCGAGAACCCTCTCGGTACCAAGACCACCCTGGAAGACGTTCTGGACGCCTTCGAATTCCTGGATGACTGGGAAGAACGCTACGCCTACATCGTGGACCTGGGCAAACAGCTGCCGGCGTTTCCGGATGAGGCCCGCATTGAAGAGAACTACGTGCACGGCTGCCAGAGCCAGGTCTGGCTGATTCATCATTACGATGAAGACAGTGGCAAACTGTTCCTGCTGATCGACTCCGACGCCATCATCGTGCGCGGCCTGGCCGCCATCATCCTGGTGGCCCTGAACGGCAAGACCCCCCGCGACCTGCTCGCCACCGATATCGACGAACTGTTCGAGCAACTCGACCTGTTCCGCCACATCTCTCCCACACGCGGCAACGGCCTGCGTGCCATGGTTGGCAAGATCCGTGATATTGCAGCCACAGAAGCAGTCTGAGCCGGCTTAAACACAGGGTTCCCATGCAAACCTATCTGGTAGGCGGCGCCGTTCGTGACCAACTGTTGGGCCTGAAGGTCAAAGACCGGGACTGGGTGGTGGTTGGCGCCACACCGAAGCAGATGAAGGCGCGGGGCTTCAAGCAGGTGGGTGCCGACTTCCCGGTGTTCCTGCACCCGAAAACCGGCGAGGAATATGCCCTGGCCCGCACCGAGCGCAAACAGGGCCGCGGCTACCACGGTTTTTCCGTGTACAGCGCGCCGGACGTTACCCTGGAAGAAGACCTCAAGCGCCGGGACCTGACCATCAACGCCATGGCACAAACCGAAAATGGCCAGCTGGTGGACCCGTTCAACGGCCATACCGATCTTCAGCATAAAACCCTGCGCCATGTCTCCGAAGCCTTTGCCGAAGACCCCCTGCGCATTCTGCGCACCGCCCGCTTTGCCGCCCGCCTGCACCCCCTTGGCTTCAGCATCTGTCCTGAAACCATGACCCTGATGCGCCAGATGATTACCGATGGCGAACTGGAACATCTGGTGCCGGAACGGGTATGGCAGGAAATTCAGCGGGCCCTGCACGAAAATGCGCCCACCGTATTTTTCGAAGTCCTTCGGGAACTCGGAGCCCTGGCGGTACTGATTCCGGAGCTGGAGGATGCAACCGTGTTCCGGGCCGGCGTTAAGGCCCTGGCGTGCATTCACCACCAGCAGGGCAACACCGCCCAGCGCTTTGCCACCCTTCTGGGTGCGGTGCCTGAAGAACTGGCCATTAACCGGGCAAAGGCCATGAAAAGCCCTAATGATTGCCGGGATATGAGCCGGCTGGTATGCCGGTTTATGGCCGAACTGTCCCGACACCCTGCAGACAGCCTTTCTTCGGAAGAGATCCTGGAACTGCTGGATACCGCAGACCTGTGGCGCCGCAGCGAACGCTTCGATGCCCTGCTCGAAACACTGGCCTGCACGCTCCCGCAGGCACAACAAAGCCTTCTGAAGCAGCTGCAGGCCGCTGCAGGAGAAGCTACCAGTGTAAATCCGCAGGACTTGCTGAAACAGGGCTTCAAGGGCAAAGAGCTCGGCGAAGCAATCCGGAACGAGCGGCTGGCGCGTATCACCCGGGTATTGAATTCATCATCCTGAGGAAGTCGTTATGGCTGCTCCCGTTGTTCTGATCACCGGTGCTGCCCACCGCCTGGGCGCCCACACTGCCGAAACCCTGCATGGCCGGGGCTGGAATGTGGTCATCCATTACCGGAGCCGGCAGGAACAGGCCCGGCAACTGATCGACAAACTGAACCGGGAACGGGCAGACTCCGCCACCTCGGTACAGGCCGACCTGACCAATCCTGAAGACCTCGCCCGTCTGGCAAAAACCGCCTGCGAGCACTGGCAGCGGCTGGACGGACTGGTGAACAACGCGTCGGTGTTCTACCCCAACCCCACGGAAATCGCCACCGAGGACGACTGGCAAGGAATTATGGGCGCCAACCTGAAAGCCCCGTTCTTCCTGCTCCAGCACTGCCTGCCGGCCCTCAAGAAAAGCTCTGGTGCGGTGGTGAACCTGATCGACATCTACAGCGAAAAGCCCCTCAAGGACCACCCGCTGTACTGCGCCAGCAAGGCCGGCCTCGCCGCCCTCACCCGCTCCTGGGCCAAGGACCTGGCTGATGTGTGATGCCCCCTTCGTAACCGGCCAGATTATCAGCGTTGACGGTGGCCGTAGCCTGAACATGTAAACCGCCCACAGCCACTACCCGACCATGGTGGCTTTGGCGCCCCGACACTTTACCGCTACAATGCCCGCCATCTATTTCATACGAGGCGGGCCTGTTCCGAGCCTGCCCACTACAACGGAGATTTCCCATGCGTGATGTCGTGATCGTTGCCGCAAAACGTACCGCTGTCGGCAGTTTTGGTGGTGGCTTGTCCAGCCTGCGTGCTGACCAGCTCGGTACTGCCGTTATCAAGGCCCTGATGGAAGAAACCGGCATCGCCGGCGAGCAGGTGGGTGAGGTCATTCTCGGCCAGGTGCTCACCGCCGGTTGCGGGCAGAACCCGGCCCGCCAGGCTGCCATCAACGCCGGCCTGCCCAGTTCGGTACCGGCCATCACCATCAACAAGGTGTGTGGCTCCGGCCTGAAGGCGGTTCATATGGCCGTGCAGAGCATCCAGTGTGGCGACGCTGAAGTGGTGATTGCCGGCGGCCAGGAAAGCATGAGCCAGGCCCCGCACGTGCTCCCCAACAGCCGCAACGGCCAGCGCATGGGTAACTGGAGCATGATCGACACCATGGTGAACGACGGCCTGTGGGATGCTTTCAACGATTACCACATGGGTATCACTGCCGAGAACATTGTCGAGAAGTATGGCATCAGCCGTGAAGAGCAGGACGCCTTTGCAGCAGCCTCCCAGCAAAAGGCAGTCGCGGCCCAGAACGCCGGCTACTTTGACGGCCAGATCGTTCCGGTCAGCATTCCCCAGCGTAAGGGCGACCCGATTGTGGTCGCTAAAGACGAATGCCCCCGCGATGGCGTTACCAGTGACAGCCTGGCCAAACTGCGCCCGGCCTTCAAGAAAGACGGCTCGGTAACCGCGGGCAACGCGTCATCCCTGAACGATGGCGCTGCTGCTGTTCTGGTGTGCAGTGCCGATAAAGCCCGGGAGCTGGGCTTGACTCCGCTCGCCACCATTAAGGCCCACGCCAATGCAGGTGTAGACCCCACCATCATGGGCACCGGCCCCATTCCCGCCAGCCAGCGCTGCCTGGAGCGGGCCGGCTGGAGCGCCGCAGACCTGGACCTGGTTGAAGCCAACGAAGCCTTCGCAGCCCAGGCGATCTCTGTAAACCGGGATATGGGCTGGGATACCGACAAGGTAAACGTGAATGGCGGCGCCATTGCCATCGGCCACCCGATTGGTGCTTCCGGCTGTCGTATCCTGGTTAGCCTGCTGCACGAAATGGCACGCCGCGACGCCAGGAAAGGCCTGGCCACCCTGTGCATTGGTGGTGGCATGGGTGTAGCCCTGGCCGTGGAACGCTAAGCCACGTGCTGCACGTTGTACTCTATGAGCCGGAGATACCGCCAAATACTGGCAACATCATCCGGCTCTGCGCCAACACCGGCTGCCAGCTGCACCTGATTGAACCTTTGGGCTTCTCCCTGGAGGACAAGCAGATGCGCCGGGCCGGGCTGGATTACAGCGAGTACGCCACGGTAAAGATCCACCCGGATTACGCCAGCTTCCTGGAAACCGAACAGCCAGCCCGGTTGTTCGGTCTAACCACCAAGGGTTCACGGCAGTACCACGAAGTGGCCTTCGAGGATGGTGACTACCTGATGTTCGGCCCGGAAACCCGGGGCCTGCCTGTTGATGTGCGGGAAGCCCTGCCAGCGGCGCACCGGCTGCGGGTGCCCATGCAACCACAAAGCCGCAGCCTGAACCTGTCCAACACTGCCGCCTTGGTGGTGTATGAAGCCTGGCGACAGCTGGGTTTTCCCGGGGCGGTGTAGCGCAGTCAAAAGTTTGCAGGCATAAAAAAACCGGCGTTGGCCGGTTTTTTTATGCTTCGAAGAACGACTGCAGCAATCAGTGCGTCTGCTCTTCCTTCGCTTCGCCTACGGCTTCTTCCTGCTTGCGCTTGAGCGCCTGGGCGTAGATCGCATCGAAGTTCACCGGCGCCAGCATCAGTGCCGGGAAGCTGCCACGATTAACGGTGGCGTCGATGGCCTCGCGGGCGTACGGGAACAGGATGTTCGGGCAGTATGCGCCGAGCATCTGGCCCAGCTGGGCACCTTCAATACCGGCTACCAGGAACACACCCGCCTGCTGGATTTCAACAATATAGGCGACCTTATCACCCACCTTGGCGGTAACGGTCAGGGACAGAACCACTTCGTACTGGTTGTCGCTGAGCTTGTTGTGGGCGGTGTTCAGGTCCAGGTTCACCTGCGGCTTCCACTGCTCCTGGAATACCAGCGGCGAGTTGGGTGATTCAAAAGACAGGTCCTTCACATAGATGCGCTGAAGGGCGAACTGTGGTTGGTTCTGGTTTTCGTTGCCTGCGGCTTGCTGGTTCTCAGCCATGATCAGTCCTTTCGTTTTCGTAGGTCGGGCGCAGCCCGTTGTTATAGTCACGTGTGCCGGAACAGTCTAAACACAGGCCCCGGCAGGTAATGTGAAACAGTGCTTCAGATCGGCAATCAGATCAAGCCCTGTTACTTTTTCACCAGCGGCAGGTTGCTGGCTTTCCAGTCGGCGATACCACCGTTCAGGCGCACCACGTTGGTAAAGCCTTCTTCCTTCAGGTATTTGACCGCCATTGCAGAGTGCTGGCCCATCTTGTCGACCACGATGATCTGCTTGTCTTTGTGCTTGCTCAGCTCGTTGGCACGGCCCTTGATGCCACTGAGGGGAATGTTCAGGGAACCGGTAATACGACCCTCGCCGAAGTCTTTGCGGTCACGGATGTCCACCACTACGGCTTCGTCTTTGTTGATCAGAGACACCGCACCCTGGGCGGAAATCTTGGCACCACCACGGCGGGACTCCAGCACCAGAAGCGCCAGCAGCAGCGCCACAAAAACAGAAACCAGAATGTAGTGGTTAACAACGAATTCGAACAAGCGATCCATGAAACTACCCTGAAAATTTGATTTGGCGGGATTATACACACCCCTGACGGCTCAAAGAAGGCAAGTGGCACGCGCCAGGGGCCTCCTTTATAGCAACAGTGCATCAGGGCCATGCTAAGCCTTGGCGCTGCGCGCGTGGCCTGCACAAATGAAAACGGTTACAATCTGCCCCACTTTTACCACGATTCCCTTGCAATCTGTTTTCGCAACCAACCGGACGACATGATGACCGACACGCGCAAGCCCACTGCACTGATTATTCTCGACGGCTGGGGCCACCGTGACCCGGCTGCAGACAACGCCATCTCCAACGCCCGCACACCATTCTGGGACAAGCTCTGGCAGAATCAGCCGAAGACCCTCATCAACACTTCAGGCATGTTTGTAGGCCTGCCGCAGGGCCAGATGGGTAACTCGGAAGTAGGCCACATGAACCTCGGCGCCGGCCGGGTGGTGTACCAGAGCCTGACCCGTATCGACAAAGACCTGGAAGACGGCCTGTTCCAGAAGAACGAAGCCCTGTGCAACGCCATCGACAAAGCCGTGGCGAATAACAAGGCCGTGCACATCATGGGCCTGCTGTCTCCGGGCGGCGTTCACAGCCACGAAGACCATATGCTGGCAGCAGCGGAACTGGCCGCAGCCCGTGGCGCCAAAGAAGTCTATATCCACGCCTTCCTGGACGGCCGCGACATGCCCCCGCGCAGCGCCCGCCCGTCCCTGGAAAAAGCCGCCGCCAGGATGAAGAGCCTGGGCGTAGGCCGGGTAGCCACCATTGTTGGCCGCTACTTCGCCATGGACCGGGACAACCGCTGGGACCGCGTAGAAGCTGCTTATAACGCCATGACCCTGGGCGAAGCCGAGTTCACCTGTGACGACCCGGTAACCGCACTGGACCAGGCCTACGAGCGTGGCGAGAACGACGAGTTTGTAAAAGCCACCCACATCCGCGCCGAAGGCCAGCCAGAAGGCACCATCAACGATGGCGATTCCGTGCTGTTCATGAACTTCCGTGCCGACCGCGCCCGGGAAATGACCCGCACCTTCGTGGAGCCGGAGTTCGACGGCTTCGATCGCCGCAAGCACCCGGAACTGGCCGATTTCGTGATGCTCACCGAATACGCCGCAGACATCAAAACCTCCTGCGCCTATCCGCCCGAGCAACTGGCCAACGGCCTTGGCGAATACATGGCCAGCCAAGGCAAGACCCAGCTGCGCATTGCCGAAACCGAGAAGTACGCCCACGTGACCTTCTTCTTCAATGGCGGCCTGGAAACCCCGTTTGAAGGCGAAGACCGTATTCTGGTGCCCTCCCCCAAAGTAGCCACCTACGACCTGCAGCCGGAAATGAGCGCGCCGGAAGTAACCGACAAGCTGGTAGAAGCCATCAAGAGCGGCAAATACGACCTGATCGTGTGCAACTACGCCAACGGCGACATGGTTGGCCATACCGGTAAGATGGACGCTGCCGTCAAGGCCGCCGAGTGTCTGGACCAGTGCGTACAGCGAGTTGTGGAAGCGCTGGACGAAGTAGGCGGCGAAGCCCTGATCACCGCCGACCACGGCAACTGCGAACAGATGACCGATCCCAACTCCGGCCAGGTACACACCTCCCACACCATTGGACCGGTGCCGCTGGTTTATACCGGCCATCGCAACGTCAACCTTAAAGACGACGGCAGCCTGTGCGATATCGCACCCACCCTGCTGACACTGATGGGGCTGCAGCAACCTCAGGAAATGTCCGGGCACAGCCTGGCCGAGATCAACTGATCCGGCTTAAGGCAGATACCTTGAAGTATGTCCTCGCACTGGCGCTGGCTCTCGTTCTGGGAGCCACGCCACTGCATGCCCGGGATGACGTAACCCCCGAACAGGTGGAGGCGCTGAAAAAGCGCATTGCCAGCATTGACGACTGGCTGAAAGATGCCGAGAAAGACCGCTCCAGCCTGGAGCAGCAACTGGCCCGTACCGAGCAAAGAATCAGCCAGCTGACCCGTGAGCGCCGGGAACTGCGCGAGAAAGCCGATCAGCAACAACAGCGCCTGGATGAACTGCGAACGCAGGAACGCCAGTTGGCGGACACCCTGGAATCACAACGGGAAGGCCTGAAAACGCAGATTCGCGCCGCCTGGATGGAAGGCGACGCCCCGGCCCTGAAAATCCTGCTGAACGAAATAGAACCGGGCCAGATTGCCCGAACCCTCACCTACTACGAATACCTCAGCAACGACACCGTCGAGCGTCTTCAAGCCTTCCAGAAGAGCCTTCAGGAGTTGAAACAGGCCCGGGCCGCGGTGCAGGCATCGCGGGTGGAACTGGCAAAGACCGAAGCAGACCTGGAACAACGCCAGCAGCAACTGACGCAAAGCAAAGCCGAGCGGGAACAAACCCTGGCCGCCCTGAAACAGGACATCCGCAGCCGGCGCAGCGAGCGGGACGACCTGGAAACTGACCGCAAACGCCTTGAGCAGCTGCTGGAAGAAGTGCAGCAGGCCATCGCCAACATCCCCTCTCCCAACGAATCCCGCCCGTTCAAGTCACTGCGGGACAAACTGCCCTGGCCCGCCAAGGGCCGCGTGGTCACCAACTACGGCGCCGCCTATGCTGACGGCAAATTGCGCCGCAGCGGCCTGATCATGAACACGGCAGAAAACGCGGAAGTCACCGCCGTACACTATGGCCGCGTGGTCTTCGCCAACTGGTTGCGGGGTTTCGGGCTGATGACCATCATCGATCACGGCGATGGCTACATGACCCTGTACGGCCATAGCAGCAGCCTGTTCACCGCACCCGGCGACTGGGTTCGGGCCGGTGAAACCATTGCCCTTTCCGGCCGCACCGGAGGCACCGAAGACCCGGCGGTCTACTTCGAAGTTCGCCAGAACGGAAAGCCGGTCAACCCCCGCCGCTGGCTGGGCAAGCCCTGAGTTTTGTCCCCCGACGCAAAGGGCTGACAAACGGCGCCGCGAACGCCATACTGTCGGAATCAGGAAATTAGTCCAACTATTGGAAACAAAACAGGATATGTGGATGAAACGAGTCACCGGCAAACTCCAGATCTCACAACTTCGCAGCCTTACCCTTGCGACCTGTTTGTTTACCCTGCCCGGACTCGCCCTGGCCCAGGATGCCCAAAGCCGGGACATCATCGAAGGTATCCAGGACGGCGAGCGGGTAGAACTGAAACTGCCGGACCCGGAAGAACAACTGCCGCTGGAAGACCTGCGCAAGTTCACTGAAGTGTTCGCCCGCATCAAAGACGCCTACGTAGAAGAAGTTTCCGACAGCGAGCTGCTGGAAAGCGCCATCAAGGGCATGCTCTCAGACCTGGACCCGCACTCAACCTACCTGGCCCCGAAAGACTACGAAGAGCTGGAAGAAAGCACCTCCGGCGAGTTTGGTGGCCTGGGCATTGAAGTGGGCATGGAAAACGGCTTTGTGAAAGTCATTTCCCCCATCGACGACACCCCGGCCCAGAAAGCGGGCGTGCAGGCCGGCGACCTGATTATCAAGCTGGATGAAAAACCGGTGAAGGGCATGTCGCTGGAAGAAGCCGTCAACCTGATGCGCGGCAAGCCCGGCTCGGTACTCACGCTGACCATCATGCGCGAAGGCGAAACCGCGCCGATCGAGATTGATGTAACCCGCGATATCATCAAGGTAACCAGCATCAAATCCCGGATGATTGAAAACGGTTACGGCTATGTGCGCATTACCCAGTTCCAGGCGGAAACCGGTAAACAGTTCCTCAAAGCCCTGAACGATCTGAAAGATGAGCATGGCAGCGACCTGGACGGCCTGGTGATCGACCTTCGCAACAACCCGGGCGGCGTGCTTCAGGCTGCCGTAGAAACCGCCGATGCGCTGATTGATGAAGGCCTGATTGTCTACACCGAGGGGCGTATCCAGAGTTCAAGACTGCGCTTCAGCGCCAAGCCGGGCGATGTGATGGCCGACACACCGATTGTGGTGCTGATCAACGGCGGCTCCGCCTCGGCTTCCGAAATCCTGGCCGGCGCCCTGCAGGATCACGAACGTGCAGTGATCATGGGCACCCAGTCCTTCGGTAAAGGCAGCGTGCAAACAGTCATCCCGCTGGATGAAACCCATGCCATCAAGATGACCACGGCCCGCTACTTCACCCCGGACGGCCGCTCCATTCAGGCTACCGGAATCAAGCCAGATATCGAGGTGCGCCCGGCTGAGCTGACCGAGCTGGACAGCCGCCCGTTCTTCACAGAAGCAGACCTGACCGGCCATCTGACCGGCGAGAACGAAGAGAAAGCCAAGGAACAACGTGAACAGCAGGCAGAAACCGAACAGTCTGCCGCCAACCGGGACTACCAGCTGCGTTCAGCACTGAACCTGCTCAAAGGCATGCGCATTCTTAACCGCAAGGACGACAGCGGCCAACAAGGCAAAGATCAGTGAAACTCAGAACGACCCTGCTCCGGGTAATGCTACTGGCGCTGAGCCCTTTTGTGGCCGCCCAGCCGGCAGAGCACCAGCCGCCCACCATCGCCATCATCATTGATGACATGGGCCACAACCTTCACGAAGGTGAACGCCTGGCCCGGATGGAACAACCGCTGACGCTGGCGTTCCTGCCTTTCCGGCGCCACACCGTGCCGCTGGCCAAGCTGGCCCACAAGAAACAGAAAGAAATCATGCTGCACGCGCCCATGGCCAACACCCGCAACTTCGGCCTCGGCCCCGGCGGCCTGACCCCGGACATGGACGAAGGCACCATGGCCACCACCCTCCGGCGCTCCCTGCAGTCCATCCCCCACGTAGTGGGCGTGAACAACCACATGGGCAGCCTGCTGACCCAGCAGCTTCAACCCATGGATTGGGTGATGAAAGAACTCAACAAGTACCCGGTGTACTTCGTAGACAGCCGCACCATCGCCAACTCCATCGCTGGCAGCGTGGCCGATGCCTACAGAATCCCGAGCCTGACCCGGGATGTGTTTCTGGACCACGAACAGACTGAGGAGTTTGTGGATCAGCAATTCAAGGAACTGATCAAAACCGCTAAGGAAAAGGGCACCGCTATCGGCATCGGCCATCCGCACAAGGTGACCGTGGACTACCTGGAAAAGCACTTACCGGAACTGGATGAGCAGGGAATTGCCATTGCGACCGTTCGAGGTGTTTGGGCCATGCGTAATGGCAACCGGGAGATGTTTGCGGAAGGGGAAAAGCAGGCCATTCGGCCTGCCTATGCGCGCAGCAATTAGTCCCGAACTTCTATACCCTGAGCCTTCATAAAGGCCTTCGCCTCGGGAATGGTATGCTGGCCGAAGTGGAAGATGGAGGCCGCCAGTACCGCATCGGCACCACCCTTGGTGACGCCATCCGCCAGGTGCTGAAGCTCGCCCACCCCACCTGAGGCAATTACCGGTACAGCCACGGCATCGCTGATAGCTCGAGTCAGGCCAAGGTCGAAGCCGATCTTGGTGCCGTCGCGGTCCATGCTGGTCAGCAGCAGCTCCCCTGCTCCCAGCTCAACCATTTTCTTCGCCCACTCTACTGCATCCAGCCCGGTGGGCTTGCGGCCGCCGTGGGTGAAGATTTCCCAGCGGGGCTCTTCGCCTTCTGCGCTTACCTGCTTGGCATCGATGGCTACCACAATGCACTGGCGACCGAATCGTTCCGCTGCTTCTTTCACGAATTCCGGGTTGAAGACCGCCGCGGTGTTGATGGACACCTTATCGGCGCCGGCATTCAGCAGCTTGCGAATATCCTCTACGGTACGCACGCCACCGCCCACGGTCAGCGGGATAAACACTTCCGCGGCCATACGCTCGACGGTTTCGTAGGTAGTGTCGCGGCTTTCACTGCTGGCAGTGATGTCCAGGAAGGTGATTTCGTCTGCGCCCTGCTCGTTGTAGCGGCGGGCCACTTCAACAGGATCGCCGGCATCGCGGATGTCCACGAAGTTGACGCCCTTGACCACTCGGCCTTTGTCGACGTCCAGGCAGGGGATGATGCGTTTTGCCAGTGCCATGATCTGTCCTCAGTTTTGCAGGCTGTCGCAGTAGGCTTGCGCTTCGGCCACATCCAGGGTGCCTTCGTAGATGGCACGGCCGGTGATGGCACCGATGACGCCTTTGTCGGCGACGGTGGCCAGGCGCTTGAGGTCGTCCATGTTGGTGACGCCGCCGGAGGCAATTACGGGGATACCGCCCTCTTCTGCCAGTTTGGCGGTGGCTTCCACGTTAACGCCCTGCATCATGCCGTCTCGGGCGATGTCGGTGTAGACGATGGAGGATACGCCGTCGTTGGCGAAGCGTTTGGCCAGGTCTACGGCCATGACTTCAGAGACTTCGGCCCAGCCGTCGGTGGCTACGCGGCCGTCTTTGGCGTCCAGGCCGACGATGATGTGGCCGGGGAATTCTTGGCACATTTGCGTGACGAATTCCGGCTCTTTAACGGCTTTGGTGCCGATGATGACCCACTGCACGCCGGCCTTGAGGTAGGCTTCGATGGTTTCCGCGGAGCGGATGCCGCCGCCGATCTGGATGGGCAGATTCGGGTATTTGACTGCAATCGCCTTTACGATTTCACCGTTTACCGGTTCGCCGGCGAAGGCGCCGTTAAGGTCGACCAGATGCAGGCGGCGCGCGCCGGCGTCTACCCATTTGGTGGCCATATCGACAGGGTCGTCACCGAATACGGTGGAGTCTTCCATGCGGCCCTGGCGCAGTCTTACGCATTTGCCGTCTTTCAGGTCGATAGCGGGGATAATCAGCATTTTGTTCTTCCTATTCAGAAAGTCAGGCAAGGAGTTTGGCGCTCGCACTCTGGAGCAGGGAGGCCTATCAGGGACACGCTGTGAATACATCCCTGTACGCTTGACTGCAGCATCCCTGCTGCAGACAGTCCCTGATAGGCCTCCCTGCTCCAGAGCGCTATTAAGTGCTTGCCCGCTTACTTTCCAGTCCAGTTCGTAAAGTTTTCCAGCAACTGCAGACCAGCCCGGGCGCTTTTCTCCGGGTGGAACTGCACTGCAAAGATGTTGTCGCGAGCCACTGCAGCGGCCAGGTCCACACCATAATGGGTGCGGCCGGCCATGTCGGCGTTGCCATCGGCTTCGGCGTAGTAGCTGTGCACGAAGTAGAAGCGGTCGCCGTCCGGGATGTTGTGCCAGAGCGGGTGGTCTTCGGTTTGGTAAACCTGGTTCCAGCCCATGTGAGGCACTTTCAGGCGTTCGCCGTTTTCGGTGAGGTTGTCGCCGAAGTAGCGGACTTTGGACGGGAACAGGCCGATGCCTTCCACGCCGCCGTTTTCTTCGCTGCGGGCCATCAGGGCCTGCATGCCGACGCAGATGCCGAGAAACGGGCGGTCCTGGGAGACTTCTTTAACAAGTTCAACCACACCCAGGCGGTGCATTTCGGCCATGCAATCGCGGATGGCGCCGACGCCGGGCAGGATTACCCGGTCGGCTTCGCGGATTTTGGCGGCATCGTCTGTGACCAGTACGGTGCAGTCCGGGGCCACGTGCTCTACGGCTTTGCGGGCGGAGTGCAGGTTGCCCATGCCGTAGTCGATGATGGCGACGGTCTTCATGGTGGTTCTGTTCCTATCGGTGACCGGTTACAGAGCGCCTTTCGTGGACGGGGTGATGCCCGCCATGCGCTCGTCCATTTCAATCGCCATGCGCAGTGCGCGGCCGAAGGCTTTGAACACGGTTTCGATCTGGTGGTGGGTGTTCTTGCCCTTCAGGTTGTCGATGTGCAGGGTCACCATGGAGTGGTTCACGAAGCCCTGGAAGAACTCTGCGAACAGGTCTACGTCGAACCCGCCCACGCTGGCGCGGGTGTAGGGTACGTCCATGAGCAAACCCGGGCGGCCGGAGAGGTCGATCACCACGCGGGACAGGGCTTCGTCCAGGGGCACGTAGGCGTGGCCGTAGCGGCGAATGCCTTTTTTGTCGCCCACGGCTTGCTTGAAGGCCTGACCGAGGGTGATGCCGATGTCTTCCACGGTGTGGTGGTCGTCGATGTGGAGGTCGCCCTTGCAGGTGATGTCCAGGTCTACCAGGCCGTGGCGGGCAATCTGGTCCATCATGTGGTCAAGGAAGGGCACACCGGTGTCAAAGCAGGCTTTGCCGGTGCCATCGAGATTGATCTCGACGGTAATCTGGGTTTCAAGGGTATTTCGCTCTACCCGAGCCTTGCGTTCAGCCATGGAGACTCCGTCTAGAAAACAGGCTTGCTACTGTAAAAATCAGATTCGCAGATTATACCCGTTAACACAGCCGGAGTCCCGCAACCGGATCAATCGCCCTGATAGCTCAGAACGCTTTCTTCAGGTTAGCCATGTAGGTGTCTACCAGGCTGTTGAACTCGTGCTTGATCACCGGGCTGATCGCCAGCTTGAGAAGGCTGGGCAGGGGGACGGTCAGCTGGGCACTGGTCTGGAAGCGCACCTTGGTGGCGCTGTCGCCATTGGCGGTGATGGTCCAGGCGCCGCTGACTTCGGCATTGCCCTCGCCTTTTACCGGATCCCAGGTGATTTTTCCGGCCTCTTTATCCGGGTGGTAGGTGCAGGCGTATACGGTCTGGATGGCGTGCTTATCAACACCCACCTTTTCCATTTCCCAGCGGTAGGCATTGCCACCAAGATCAACCAGCTTGTCGACTTTCGGGAAGTGGCTGACAGAACGGGGAACGTCTGCCAGAAGATCGAAGACGTCATCATAGCCTGCCGGAATCTCGAGTTCCCGGTTCAGCTCAATCGATACAGTAATGGCCACAGCCGACTCCTTTTTATGCTTATTTGCGTATGCTTGTTTGCGCACACCGGGACAACCCCGGTTTTTGACGGGGTGTATTTTGACCCAAGACTAACGCATTGTCATATTCCTGCACTGTTAATTTGCTAACCCTGCGTTATCCTTTGGGTAATTCATTCGTAATACGGCAGCAACCCAACCTGCCGGAAAGAAAAGGAACTCGCCATGAAAGCTGTTCGCTATGTGCTCTATGCTGTTGTCGCCCTGGTTGTACTGGCGGTTGCAGCGGTCGCCATTGCCGTCGCCGTGATCAACCCGAACGATTACAAGCCCCAGATTGAAGCCGCAGTGGAGAAGAACACCAACCTTCAGTTACAGCTTGAAGGTGACATCGGCTGGTCTTTCATTCCGCTGGGGCTGGAGCTGAACCAGGTTGAGGCAACACTGGAAGGCGAACGCTTCGTGGCACTGGAACAGCTGATTGCCAAGATCGATTTCTGGTCGTTGATTGCCATGTCGCCGCAGGTGAACACCTTCCTGCTGAACGGCCTGGACGCGCGGCTGGAAGTTAACGAGCAAGGCGAAGGCAACTGGGCGCGGATTATGCCGGAGAAGAGCGCAGATGGCTCGGAAGCGCCTGCAACGGACGCTGCCGGCACCGAACCGGCCCCGACAGAAACCGCTGACACCGCACAAGAAACCGGCGGCGAAGCCCTGAACTTCAACGTAGAGAACGTGGAAATCAGCAACGCGAGCGTTCACTACAACGACAAGAGCACCGGCCAGTCCGTTACCCTGGAAGACTTCACGGTAACCGCCAACAACATTACCCTGGGCTCCGAGTTCCCGCTGGATATCCGCTTCAAGGTGGAAACCAGCCAGCCGAAGTTTGCGGTAGACGGTAATATCAGTGCACAACTGCAGGCGAACCAGGCTCTCAATGAGTTTGCCATGTCTGGCCTGAAAGCCGTTTTCGACATGAACGGCGAACCGTTTGGCGGCAAATCAGTCACCGTAGAGCTGGGCGGTTCGCTGACGGCGAATCTTGAGAACGAAACTGCATCGCTCAGCGGATTCACCGCCAGCCTGGCCAACCTGAACCTGAGCACAGACCTGAACGTGAAGGGTTTCGGCGACAAGCCCGCCCTTGATGGCAACCTGGAGATTTCCGAATTCTCCCTCAAGGATCTGCTCGAGAACCTGGGGCAGCCTGCCATTGAAACCGAAGATCCGGACGTGCTCAAAGCCATCGCGCTGTCCACCAAACTGGGCGGCGATCCTGGAGTGGTCGCACTTTCTGAACTGGCCATCACCCTGGACGACACCACCTTCAACGGTGGCGGCAGCTACAACCTCGGCACCGGCGGACTGGTGTTTGACCTGAACGGCGACAAACTCAATGCCGACCGCTACCTGCCACCCACGCCGGAAGAAGGTGAAGCCGCTGCCAGTGAGACAGCCGCTGAATCTGATAGCCCTGCACAGCAAACCGCCGCAGCCAGCCAACCGGAAACTGACCTGCTGCCACTGGAAACCCTGCGCACCCTGCTGCTGGACATCGACTTCGGCCTGGGCGAACTGATTGTCAGCAACCTGACCATCAACGAAATCAAAGCCAGCACCACCGCCAAAGACGGCCTGCTGAAAGTGGATGAGTTCAGCGGCAAGCTTTACGAGGGCAGCTTCGGCGCCAACGTGACCATCGACGCCCGCAGCGACAATCCCAAGTGGAACATTCGCTCCGACGTCAGCAACGTGCAGACGCTACCACTACTGACCCAGCTGGCCGAGGTCGACATGCTCTCTGGCGGCGCCAACCTGAAACTGGCAGTAAACACCAACGGCAACCGCATCTCTGCCCTGCGCAACAATGCCAAGGGCGACATCAGCTTCAATCTGGCCGAAGGGCAGTTCCGCAAAATGAACCTGACCCGCATGGCCTGTCAGGGCATTGCCCTGGTGAACCAGGACTCCCTGACCACCACAGACTGGGGCACCACCACTCCGTTCAACGACATGCGTGGCACCCTGAAGATTGACGGCAACACCCTGAACAACACCGACCTGGTTGCGGCCCTGGCCGGCATGCGCCTTGAAGGCAACGGCACGGTTGACCTTGAGCAGACCAACCTGGACTACGAACTGGGCCTGCGCATCGTCGGCGAAATCCACCGCGACGAAGCCTGCCGGGTGACCGAGTACGTTGAGAACGTGGTTATCCCCGTGGAGTGCCGCGGCAACTTCAGCGAAGACCCGGCCGGCCTGTGTTCGTTCGACGGTTCCCGCTTCCGCGACACCATCAAAGACATCGCAGCCAACGCAGCCCGCGCCAAGGCCCAGGAAGAAATCGACCGGGCCAAGGCCAAGGCGACCGAAAAAGTAGACGAAGCCAAACAGAAAGCCGAAGACAAGGTAAACGAAAAGCTTCAGGAGAAACTCGGTGAAGAAGGCGGCAAAGTGAAAGATGCCCTCAAAGGCCTGTTTGGCCAATGACCGACAGCTTCGCCGACCGGCTACTGAACTGGTACGACAACCACGGCAGGCACAACCTGCCGTGGCACCACAACCGCAACGCTTACCGGGTCTGGGTGTCGGAGATCATGCTCCAGCAGACCCAGGTAGCTACCGTTACCCCCTACTTCGAAGCCTTTATGGCCAGTTTTCCGGATGTGCAGGCACTGGCTGCGGCACCGGTAGACGACGTGCTCAGCCACTGGTCTGGCCTGGGTTACTACGCCCGCGCCCGTAACCTGCACAAGGCTGCCAAGCAGGTGGTGGACGAGCATGGCGGCGAGTTCCCGCAAGACCAGGAAACACTGGAAACCCTGACCGGCATCGGCCGCTCCACCGCTGCGGCCATTATTGCCCAGGCTTTCGGCAAGCGGGCCGCTATCCTGGACGGCAACGTAAAGCGCGTTCTGGCCCGTTACCACGCCGTACCCGGTTGGCCGGGGCAAACCCCGGTACTGAAACAGCTCTGGCAGCATGCCGAGCAACACACGCCGGATGAGCGCGTGCGCGACTACACCCAGGGCATCATGGACCTGGGCGCCATGGTGTGCACCCGCAGCAAACCCGCCTGTGAAAGTTGCCCGGTGAACAACGGCTGCCAGGCCTATGCCCGAAACGAAACCAGACTCTACCCGGGCTCCAAGCCGAAGAAAGAGAAACCGGAAAAGACCACCTGGATGCTGATCCTGGAAGATAACGAAGGCCGCATCCTGCTGGAACGACGCCCGCCCAGCGGCATCTGGGGTGGTTTGTGGAGCCTGCCGGAACTGGACCCCGCCTACGGCGCAGAGGAGCTGCAGGAAGCCTGTGAAACGAAGCTGGGACTGGCCTGCAGCGACCCGGAACTGATCAGCGGCTTCCGGCACACCTTCAGCCATTATCACCTGCACATACAGCCAGCACGACTGCCAGTAACCGGCAGCACCAAAGTGGCCGATGCCGACAGCCAGCGCTGGGTGCACCGGGACCAGGCCTTAACCCTAGGCCTGCCCGCCCCCATCCGAACCCTGCTGACCGAACCGGAACAAACCACCCTGCTCTGAGCACCCGGCGATCTGTTATCATTCGCCCAGTCCACCAACACAGGAGCCGACATGAGCCGCACTGTATTCTGCCGCAAGTACCAGAAAGAGATGGAAGGCCTAGCCATGCCCCCCATGCCCGGTCCCAAAGGCCAGGAGATCTTCGACAACGTGTCGAAAGTCGCCTGGGAAGAATGGCAGAACCAGCAAACCATGCTGATCAACGAAAAGCACCTGAGCATGATGGACCCGAACAACCGGAAATACCTGCAGGCCCAGATGGAACGCTTCTTCAACAACGAGCCATTCGACCAGGCCGAAGGCTTCGTTCCGCCGGAAAAATGAACGAACTGATCAAGGCCTGAGCAACCCGGAAAAGTTTCAGAAAATTTTTGCGGAGTGGCCTTGACTCCCCAACCCTAAACCGGTTTAATAGCGCCCCGTTGCAGCACATAGCTCAACACGCCCGGATAGCTCAGTTGGTAGAGCAGGGGATTGAAAATCCCCGTGTCGGTGGTTCGATTCCGCCTCCGGGCACCATAAGATTCAATGACTTAGCCCGCTTCTTAGCGGGCTTTGTCGTTTCTGGGGCACCCCATGGGGGACTCCTGGGACACTTCGCCACAAAACCAAGCAACGCTCCGTAGCGCTTTCTAGCAGAAGCCCTTCCCTTTTGTAGCTGCGTGGCAGGAATCCGCCTTCAACTCTTAATTCTTAATTACGACGAGATAGGCTACTCACCTGCCCACTAGTGCTCGTTACTTCTGAATCCGTTTTTCCAAGTTACGAAGCGACCCCATACGTCGCTCCCGTATGCTTTGCTAAGACATCCAGGCAAGGCGCCCTTCTGACCAACGCTTTTTTGGGCTACTCTAAGCTACACAAAACCACGCAAAACCAGATGGTTGCAATCAAGAAGTAACGGCGGCGAGCGCATGGACAAGAAAAAGCTCACAGAGCGGGACATCTGCACCAAGTACATCAACCCTGCCCTGCAGAACGCAGGCTGGGACATGCACAGCCAGGTGCGGGAAGAGGTCTCGTTTACCGCTGGCCGCATCATCGTGCGTGGCAGGCTACACACCCGTGGCAAACGCCGCCGGGCGGATTACGTTCTCAGCTACAAGAAGAACATGCCCATTGCCATCATCGAAGCCAAGGACAACAACCACAGCCTGGGCGATGGCATGCAGCAGGCTCTGGCCTACAGCGATGCCCTGGACGCCCCTTTCGTGTTCAGCAGTAACGGCGACGGCTTCCTGTTCCACGACCGCACCGGGCTCTTCGGCCAAACCGAAACCACCCTAAGCCTGGACGAATTCCCTACCCCAGAAACCCTCTGGGAACTCTACTGCCAGCACAAAGGCATTCACCAGAACGCCCGGCAAACCGTCGAACAGCCCTACTACGATGACGGCAGCGGCCGAACACCCCGCTACTACCAAACAGTCGCCATCAACCGCACCGTAGAGGCTGTGGCCCGCGGGCAGAACCGCATCCTGCTAGTGATGGCCACCGGCACCGGCAAGACGTTCACCGCCTTCCAGATAATCTGGCGACTGTGGAAGTCCAAGCAGAAGAAACGCATCCTGTTCCTGGCCGATCGCAATATTCTGGTAGACCAGACCAAGAACAACGACTTCAAGCCCTTCGGCCAGGCCATGACCAAGGTCACCAACCGAACGGTGGACCCTTCCTACGAGATTTACCTGTCGCTCTACCAGGCCGTTACCGGCAGCGAAGACGAGCAGAACATCTACAAACAGTTCTCCCCAGACTTCTTCGACCTCGTGGTTATCGACGAGTGCCACCGGGGCAGCGCGTCTGTGGACTCCGCCTGGCGGCAGATTCTGGACTACTTCTCGGCGGCCACCCACATCGGCCTGACCGCCACACCGAAGGAGACCAAGGAAGTCTCCAACATCGACTACTTCGGAGAGCCGGTTTACACCTACTCCCTGAAGCAAGGCATCGAAGACGGCTTCCTGGCCCCCTACAAAGTCGTGCGCATCGATCTGGACCGCGACCTGCAAGGCTGGCGCCCCAGCAAAGGCCAGACCGACAAGCACGGCGAGCTCATCGATGACCGCATCTACAACCAGAAGGACTTCGACCGCACCCTGGTTTTGGAAAAGCGAACAGAAGTCGTGGCGCAGAAGGTCTCGGAGTTTCTGGCACAGACCGACCCGTACCAGAAAACCATCGTGTTCTGCGAAGACATCGACCACGCCGAACGCATGCGCCAGGCCCTGGTGAACCTGAACCCCGAGCGGGTGAAGGAGAACCGCAAGTACGTGATGCGGATTACCGGCGATGAGCAGGAAGGCAAGGCCGAGCTGGACAACTTCATCAACCCGGAAGAGCGTTACCCGGTGATTGCCACCACCAGCAAACTGATGACCACCGGCGTAGACGCCCAGACCTGCAAGCTCATCGTGCTGGACCAGCGCATCCAGTCCATGACCGAGTTCAAGCAGATTATCGGCCGCGGCACCCGCATCAACGACGACTACAACAAGCACTGGTTCACCATCCTGGACTTCAAAAAGGCCACCGAGCTGTTTGCGGACCCAGCATTCGATGGCGACCCGGTGAAAGTCTATGAGCCCAAGGCCGGCGAATCAGTCGTACCAGACGACGAACAGGAAACGCTGGAACCCGATACCACTGAACTGCCGTTAAGTGAGGAAGCCGAAGGTTACGAAATCGAGCCCGGCGAAACCTGGCACCGCGACGACAGCCAACCGGCCTGGCCGTCCGACGACCAGGAAAAGACCAAACGGGTGAAGTACGTGGTAGGCGATGTGGAAGTCAGCGTGATTGCCGAACGCGTCCAATACCTGGGCCCGGACGGCAAGCTTATCACCGAAAGCCTGAAAGACTTCACCCGCAAGAAAGTGAAAGAACAGTACGCCACCCTCACCGACTTCCTCAAAGGCTGGAACGAAGCCGAGCGCAAACAGGCCATCATCGAAGAACTGGCTGAGCAAGGCGTCATCTGGGACGACCTCATCAAGGATGTCAGCAAGAAACTGGGCGCCGAGCCCGACCCCTTCGATGTCATCTGCCACATCGTTTACGACCAGCCGCCCCTTAGCCGAAAGGAAAGGGCCGAGCAGGTGCGCAAACAGAATTACTTCAGCAAATACGAGGGCGCCAGCAAACAGGTTCTCGACGCCCTGCTGGACAAGTACACCGACGACGGCATTGAGCCCATCGAAGATGTTAAAATCCTCACCCTCGCGCCATTCAGCCACATCGGTTCACTGATGGAACTGGTGGATGCCTTCGGCGGCAAGCCGGGCTATACCGAAGCCGTCAGAGATCTGGAAGACGAGCTGTACCGGCAAACACTCTGATCTGATTTTCGTTTAACGCCATTCCGTTGACTCAGGAACTGAACACCTATGTCTATCAGCACCACCATCAAATCCATCCAGGACATCATGCGCAAAGACGTGGGCGTGGACGGCGACGCCCAGCGCATCGGTCAGTTGGTCTGGATGCTGTTCCTGAAAGTTTTCGACGACCGGGAAGATGAGTGGGCAATTACTCATGAGAACTACAAATCTCCGATTCCGGAAAACCTGCGCTGGCGTAACTGGGCCGCCGACCCGGAAGGCATGACCGGCGACGAGCTCAAAGACTTCATCGACAACACCCTGTTCCCGGGCCTGCAGAACCTGGAGCCGGCCGGTGACGACTACCGGGGCGTGGTTATCCGCAACGTGTTCGAGGACGCCTACAACTACATGAAGTCCGGCCAGCTGATGCGCCAGGTCATCAACAAGCTGCAGGACGGCATCAACTTCAACAAATCCGCCGAGCGCCACGAGCTGGGCGATATGTACGAGCAAATCCTCAAAGACCTGCAAAGCGCCGGCAACGCCGGTGAGTTCTACACCCCGCGGGCAGTGACCGAGTTCATGGTCAACCGGGTAGACCCGAAGCTGGACGAAAAAGTGATGGACCCGGCCTGCGGCACTGGCGGCTTCCTCACCTGCACCATCGAGCACAAGCGCAAACACTACGTCAGTACCCCGCAGGATGAACAAACCCTGCAGAAGAGCATCCATGGCGTGGAGAAAAAGCCCCTGCCTCATCTGCTGGCCACCACCAACATGATTCTGCACGGCGTTGAAGTGCCGGACCAGATGAAACATGACAACACCCTGGCCCGCCCGCTTATCAGCTGGGGCCCGAAAGAACGGGTAGACGTTATCGTAGCCAACCCGCCCTTTGGCGGCATGGAAGAAGACGGCATTGAAACCAACTTCCCCAGCGCCTTCCGCACCCGGGAAACCGCCGACCTGTTCATGACCCTATTCATTCACCTGCTGCGGGACGGAGGCCGCGCCGCCGTGGTGCTGCCAGACGGCTTCCTGTTCGGCGAAGGCATGAAAACCCGCCTCAAGGAAAAGCTGCTGGAAGAGTGCAACCTGCACACCATCGTACGCCTGCCCAACGGCGTGTTTAACCCCTACACCGGCATCAAGACCAACCTCCTGTTCTTCACCAAGGGCAAGCCCACGGAAACCGTGTGGTACTACGAACACCCCTACCCGGAAGGCTACAAAAGCTACAGCAAAACCAAGCCGATGAAGTTCTCCGAGTTCCAGACCGAAATCGACTGGTGGGGCACCGAGGCGGACGGCTTCGCCAACCGTGAGGAAACCGAGCAGGCCTGGAAAGTGTCCATCGACGACATCAAAGCCCGCAACTACAACCTGGACATCAAGAACCCCCACGAAGGCGAACAGGTCAGCCACGACCCGGACGAACTGCTGGCCAAGTACGAACAGCAACAGGCCGAAATCCAGGAGATCCGCCACCAGCTGCGGGACATACTGGCCGATGCGCTATCCCACAACAGGGATGAGAACACCGACGGAGGTGCGGCGTGAGCGCGCGGGAGCTGATTACCGAGCATCTGGATTTGTGGACAGAGGCGGTCACGAAGAAGTCCTCCAGTGGCCGGGGGAGTAATGGCAAGGTTGAGCTGACTGGGGTTAAGAAGCTGCGGGAATTGATATTGGAGTTGGCGGTAAGAGGCAAACTGGTTACTCAAGACAAAGATGACGAGCCTGTTGACCTACTTCTCGAAAAAATCAAGTCAGAGAAGTCTGCTCAGCTCAAAACCAAAAGGATTCGAAAGCCAAAAAAGCTACCCGAGGTTCAGGAGACAGAACAACCTTTCCCAATCCCTGAGAGCTGGCGCTACTGCCGATTAAATGAACTCGGAGTTTGGGGCTCCGGAGCTACGCCCAAAAGGGGCAATGCCCACTATTACGGAGGCGGCATACCCTGGTTCAAGTCAGGAGAGTTATACAAAGACTTTATTGATTCATCCGAAGAAACAATTACTGAATTAGCCGCTCAGGAAACATCCGTTCGCATGAACCAACCAGGCGATGTACTTATCGCCATGTACGGCGCAACTATAGGTAAAGCGTCCATCCTGGAAGTGTCAGGCACGACCAATCAAGCCGTGTGCGCCTGCACACCATGGCCAGGAATTTCCAATAGGTTTCTGCTGCTTCTACTGAAAGCTTACCGGTCACGCTTTATCGCAATGGGCGCAGGCGGAGCGCAGCCAAACATTTCACGCGAGAAAATCATCGCAACAGTGGTAGGGCTGCCACCCGAGCAAGAACAACACCGCATCGTCCAAAAAGTCGATGAACTCATGGCCCTCTGCGACCGGCTGGAGCAACAAACCAGCGACCAGCTCGAAGCCCACGAAACCCTCGTGGACACCCTGCTCAGCACCCTCACCCAATCCGAAAACGCCACCGAACTGGCCGACAACTGGGCCCGCCTCGCCGCCCACTTCGACACCCTGTTCACCACCGAACAAAGCATCGACAAACTCAAGCAGACCATCCTGCAACTGGCGGTGATGGGGCGGTTGGTGGAGCAGGATGCGGGGGATGAGTGTGCACAGGAGCTCATCACTAAGCTTTCCGCAGCAAAGACCGCTCTAATTAAGGATGGAGAGCTCAAAAAGTCTCGAAAACTCCCAGATATCACCGATGAAGAAGCTGGCATTACATTACCATCTGGCTGGCTGCTTACCAGGTTAGGCGACGCTTACGATGTTCGAGATGGAACTCATGATTCACCTAAGTATGAAACGACTGGTTATCCTTTGATTACCAGCAAAAACCTCTCATCTGGCGAACTTTCCTTTGATGATGTAAAGCTCATCAGTGAGTCAGACCACAAAAAAATTCAGGAGCGCTCCAGGGTTCGGCAAGGCGACATTTTGTTCGCAATGATTGGCAGTATCGGAAATCCTGTCATAGTGAATACAAACAGAGAGTTCAGCATAAAGAACGTCGCTTTATTCAAGCACTACTCGGACGAGCTCTCCTGCCCATCCTTCCTGAAGCTGTTCTTAGAAAATGCGGCTGAAGACCTCAAACAGCAAGCTGCAGGCGGTGTGCAGTCGTTTGTATCCCTTGGCAAACTGAGGAGCTGGTTAATACCCCTTCCCCCGCTGGCAGAACAACACCGCATCGTCCAAAAAGTCGATGAACTCATGGCCCTCTGCGACCAACTCAAGAAACGCCTGAACCAGGCCAGCGAGACCCGCTGCCAGCTGGCCGAAGCAGTGGTGGCGAGTGCCCTTGGTTGAGCCCACTCATTTTGTTCCGCCGGCCTCAACTCATGGTGAGTAAATCCCACACTGGATAAAAAAAGGAAAACCCATTAACCTATTAGGTTAATAAAACTGCCGAATCATATGGAAATCACCTTCGCGACCAAAAAGCTGATGAAGCAAATGAACGATAGCCGGGAGATGGTGAAGGTTCATGGGGCCAAACGAGCCAAAAAGCTTCAGATTGTGCTGACCCAGCTCCTTGCAGCCCCCGACCTCGGGGCGTTCACACCGCCGTACAGTCCGCCTCACCGTTGCCATGAACTGACCGGCAACCGTAAGGGGCAACTGAGCATGGACCTGGACCACCCTTACCGGCTTATCTTCAAACCGGACCACGATCCGGCACCCGAACGCAGCGAAGGCGGACTCGATTGGCGAGCAGTTACAGAGATTACGATTATTGGAGTGGTGGATACTCATGGGTGATTCGGTAAAGAACCAGTACAGGCCCAACTACGCGATCCTGCCCGGGGACGTGTTGAGCGATGAGCTTGAGTTACGGGAAATGAGCCAGCAGGAACTATCAAGGCGAACTGGCCTGACCCCCAAGCACATTGTCTCGATCATCAAGGGCAAATCCCCGATTACGCCAGAGACCGCACTCAAGTTCGAAAGAACGATCGGCATGCCAGCGAACTACTGGCTGAACCTAGAGAGCAACTATCAGGAAATCAAAGCCCGCCTGGCGGAGGAAGAGAGACTTGAGGCAGACCTGACTTGGTTGAAACGTGTGCCCGTTGCCGCGATGGCCAAGCTCGGTTGGATTGAACGTCACAAAGACAAAAAAGGTCAGCTCAAGGAAGTACTCAAGTTTTTCGGCATCGCAAGTGTCGATCAGTGGGACGATATGTGGCCCCGGCTCAGCGTGGCCTATCGGCAAAGCCGCCAGAACACAGTCTTTCCAGAGGCGGTCTCAGCCTGGCTGCGCAAGGGGGAACTTGAAGCCGCGTCCATTCACTGCGCGCCCTATAACAAACCGGCGTTCCGCCGAGCTCTCGATCAGATTCGTGCCCTGACGGACATGCCGCCGCAGGAATTCGTCCCTAAAATGCAGGCGCTTTGCGCAGAGGCCGGTGTAGCGGTGGTGTTCGTACCGTCTTTGCCCAAGACGGGGGTGAGCGGAGCGACTCGCTGGATTCATTCGAATAAGGCCGTCATTCAGCTGAGCCTGAGATATCGCTCAAACGATCACCTCTGGTTCACGTTCTTCCACGAGGCCGGACATATCCTGCTGCATGGCAAAAAAGATCTGTTTATTGAAAAGGCGAACAATAGCAGTAACGGTCTGGATGAAGAAAAAGAAGCCGAGGCAAATCACTTTGCCGAGAACGAACTGATTCCACGCCGGGAATTAGACAAGCTTATCGAGAGTGGCGCCCGAACCAAAGCCGCCATTTGCGCATTTGCAAAGCAGGTGGGAATTGCGCCAGGAATTGTCGTAGGCCAGCTACAACATCGAGGTTTTCTCGACTTCAAGCACTGCAATGATCTCAAATACTTCTACAGCTGGGACCACGAGTTGTAGCCTGGACAATGGAGAACCCATGAACGAGCTCATCAAAGACAAGATACAAGGCCTCGACCCAGAGGAGATGGAAGAGCTCACCGCTGCCCTGCTCCGCGCCATGGGCTACCAGCGAGCGAGCGGAGGTTTTCCAGGGCAACACCATGGACTCACGGCAGGCTTACCGGGATATGCAGAAGCTGGAAGCGATGCGCATGGAGGAGGAAGCTCGGCGGCTTGAAAAACGTAGAAGAATGGAAGACCTCCAACGTTATCAGGCGCAGCAAAGAGCAGCTGAGCGCCAGAAAGACCTCTGCGACAGAATCACCCGCCATGACAATCTCTTCGGCGTTCTGAGACTTACCCCAGGCATCCATAACGAAGGCATCATTGATCGCCGTACAAACGATGGCATCGACGCCTGTCGCCTTTATCTTGTCTGAATTCACTACGCAGCCAGGCAGGTGGGTTGCTGTACAACCCGGAGTGAAAGCTCCTGGCACCCCGAAAAGTATTGAAGGCTACGCCCCTCACCCCAACTGCGCCACCGGCAACCACCCCGCCAGCCCCATAAAGTGGAACAGCACCGTCACCACTCCGAACACCAGAACCAGCACAATCGCCGCCTTCCCGCCCGGAGCCATAAAGCCCGTTTTGCCACCTTGCAGTGTTCTTGATTTCCAGGCCAGCAGTGCCGGGATGATACAGGCCCAGACAGCAGCGGCTGCGCCGGCATAGCCGATGGCCAGGACAAAGCCGAAGGGTGCAAGCAGCGAGAGCAGCAGCGGCGGGATGAAGGTGATTGCCCAGGTTTTGGTGCGGCCCTTTCGGTCGTTTTCGAAACCGAAGAGGTCGGCCATGAAATCGAATGTCCCCAGCCCCACTCCCACAAAGGACGACAGAATCGCCGCCGCAGAGAAGGCGCTGATGGTATTGGCCACCCGCTCGGAGTCTATGGCAAACCCCAAGGCCGCCAGCAGCACGTCGACATCGCCGCCCCGGGCGACAACTGGCCCGAAGTCGGCCCTTGGCAGATTGCCGAAGATGCTCACCAACCAGGCGATGTAAAACAGCAAGGCAATGGAGGTGCCACCGAGAATAGCCTTCTGCGCCTTCCGCTCCTCCCCATAATAGGCTCGCAGGGAAGCAACCGAGTGGTGGTAACCGAAAGAGGTGAGAGCCACCGGCAACATGGCCAGCGCGTAGGGTGCGTACTGGCCATGCTGGTTGACGGTATCGAACAGCACATTGAAATCAATCCGTGATGCGAGGCCGGATACGCCCAACACAAAGCTCAGCAGCATGAAGGTAACCAGCACCACCGAAAGCCGGTCCACCGCCCGGGTGGAGTGCCACACCACCAGAGAAAACACCGCCACAAAGGCCGCAGACGCCAGCTTGCTGCTGACTCCTGTCACGCCCTGGATGATCAGTCCGGACGATGTAATGTAGGCATAGAGCAGAATGCCGCCGACAAAGTAGACCATCAGGTTACTGAAGATATTCACCCGCGGCCCCAGCATTGACTTGGTGACCGTATTGAACGACGCCCTCAGGTCATAATGCTTCAGGGCTTCCAGCAGCATCCAGCCGGACAGCGTCATCACCACCATGGTGAGAATCAAGGCAAAGCTGGACCACAGCGTCCATGCACCGGCGCCGGAACTTGGCAGGCCAAGCATACCCGCGCCCACACAGACGCTGGCGATGATGCTGGCACCGCCGATGAGTGAAGGAGATCGTCTGGAAACCGGCTGGTCTGTCACTTTGCGCCCGCCACCCGCTTGGCCAGAAACACATCCAGATCCCGAATTTCTTCCAGGCAAAGGCTGTGCTCCATCCCATAGGCGTGATACTCCGGCTCGTACCCCAGCTCCTGCAGTTTCTGCGCAGCCGCCTGGCCAAGATGTTCCGCAACAACCTGGTCAAACCGGCCGTGGGCAATAAATATGGGAAGCTGGCGATTGGCCTCGCTCAGCCCGATAGAATCAGCGGTGGCAAAATAGGTGGAGAGGGCGAACAGACCACCCAGTCGCTCGGGATAGCTCAGTGCCAGCTCATAGGCCACCGCACCGCCCTGGGAGAAGCCGCCAAGGATGATGTTCTCACTGGCGATGCCACGCTCCCGCTCCTGCCGGATCAGCTCTGCCACCATCGCCGCCGAGGCCCGCAGTTGTTCGGCATCCACCTTTCGGTCTACGTCCATGGCGAGGATGTCGTACCAGGCTGGCATCACGTAACCACCGTTGATGGTTACCGGCAGCTCGGGGGCGTGGGGGAAAATAAAGCGTACTGGCTTCTCGCGGGAGAACCGGAACTCCGGAACCACCGGCTCGAAATCGTGGCCGCTGGCGCCCAGGCCGTGCAACCAGATGATGGTGGTTTCGGGATTGTCGCCGGTGTCGATTTGCAGGGTGTTCAGGGCGGTCATCGGGCCTCCGGATATCAGGGAAAGACCGGCGACTTTAACATTTTCCGCGTCAACGAGCCCAAAGATCCTTTCGAACACTCTCCCAAAGCTTTCGAAACTCCGCCGCCGCAGGCGTATTCGATGAAAGAAGCTCCAGCGGCTTGCCCTCTTCTCCCATTCGCTCGACAACACTTGCGTAGGGAACAGCCACATTGACCGGCGTGCCAAGCAACTCCGCAGACTGACCCAGTATCTCCCGGTGCAGGTTCTTGCGACGGTCGACCATGGAGAAAAATGGCCGGAGTTTCTTGTTACCCAGCTTTTTGTCTTTCACAAACTCCCGTAACTGGTTCCAGCTGTTGAGAGACAACCAGGTAGGCACCATTGGCACATACACCTTATCGGCCATTTCCAGCACCTGCTCGGTCAGGCGCGAGAGTGTGGGCGGGCAGTCCAGAACCACCAGGCTGGTGTCTTCAGACAGCGGAGCCAGCAGGTCTTTCAGTACGTTGTGCCCTTCTTCATGCTCAAGCTTGATATCGAAGTTGCGAAAGCTGCTGTGGGCAGGAATGAAGTCGAGGTTGGGGTAAACATCTTCGTGGATAAACCGGGCAATGGGAGATTTGCCTTCCAGCAGTTTAGACAGCTTACGGCCTTTGACCATCTCCGCCCCGGCCAGGTAAAAACTGGCAGCCCCTTGCGGGTCAAGATCCCAAAGCAGTGTGCTGATGTTGGCGCGGCTGGCGAGATAAGCGGTGTTCACGGCGGCGGCGGTTTTGCCTACGCCACCCTTGGGGCTGTAGAAGGCGATGATTCTCATGGACGGGAGCTCCTGCTGTATCCGTTGTTACCAAACATTACAGGGTAACAGGCACCATGACAGCAACTGTGAAGCTTTTATGACAGTTATCCCGGGAGCCGGCAGGCAGAAGGAAGGCTTTCGTAAAACCACGCTCACGCGGCTTTGCGGAAGCCCTCCATCCGCACAGCCTTGTCCCGGCTGCGCTTGTACCTGGTTTTGTCTTCAACCACGCGCATCTGGTATTTTGGGGTTCTCAGTTCCCGCTGCACGGCACTGTGCTGTGTGGCTTTCGCCTTTTTTCTGGCCATCTCGGTATCTCCTCGTTTGGCTCGGTTCTAACGGCGAGTATTATAACACTCCCCTGAATTTCGCGAGCGTAAGCAATGACACTCACTGTGTGGCTCACATTTCTGGTCGCAGCCCTTCTGATCAGTGTTTCTCCCGGTGCCGGCGCGGTCAACTCCATGAGCAGCGGCCTGCGTTATGGTGTACGTAAGTCCTTACCCACCATTGCCGGCCAGCAGTTCGGATATGGCGTGCAGATTGTGCTGGTAGGCGCAGGCCTGGGCGCCATTGTGGCTTCATCCAACACGGCCCTGATGGTCATCAAGTGGATTGGCGTGGCCTATCTGATCTGGCTGGGTATCCAGAAATGGCGGGAGCAACCGGTGGAGGCCACCCGCGCAGACCTGTCCGGATTCAGCCCCCGCCAGCAGTTCTGGAATGGCGCACTGGTGAACCTCACCAACCCGAAAGCGACGATTTTCCTGATTGCCCTGTTTCCGCAGTTCCTGGTGGCCGGCGCGGCCCATGGGCAGCAGTTGGCCACCATGGGGGCAACCCTCATCCTGGTCGATATTCTGGTGATGGTGGGCTACGCCCTGCTCGCAAGCCAGCTGTTCCGGTTTATGACTACACCGAAACGCCAGCGGCAGATGAACCGCGTATTCGGTAGCCTGTTCGTGACAGCCGCGGTAGCGCTGGCGAGCTTTAAGCGGGCCTGAAGGCCGCACTTCCTCGAACAAAAAGGCCCGCTGGTTCTCTCCAGCGAGCCTTTTGCTTTCAATGCACAGACGTTAACGCACCGCGTTAACCACCTCATCCACCTGCAGGCGCACACTCTGCAGGCCACCGCCAGAGAGATACCAGAGGCCAGGGTTCAGCACCACAACGTTGGTGTCGGCGCCGGCATCCGCCATGGCGGATGCCAGTAATTCCGGCTTCAGCGGTTCGGCACCAATGGCGGCGCTGCGGTCCACCACCAGCAAGGTATCCGGCGCCATTTCGGCCAGTGTCTCGGCCTTCACCGGGTAGAAGGTACGCTCACCCCGCACCACCGGCTGCACACTGGCTGGCACCGTTGCCGGCGTCAGCTCCAGCAGCGTGTCCAGGGCACCGTGGTCGTAGCTGACCACGGTCGGGCCGGTAACCGAAGCGGTGGTTGCACAGCCCGCGAGTGTAAGGCCTGCCAGGGCTCCGGCCAGGGTGAGTTTCAGTGAGTTCATGCAATTCTCCTTAGAAGTCGACCGCAAGGCCAAGGTTCAGGCGGCGGCCATCCAGCACCACGCCATAGTCATCGTTGGTAATTTCTTTATCGGCGAGGTTGTACAGACCCGCTGTTACCCGGGCGGTATCCGTCAGCCGGTACAACAAGCCCGCATCCATCAGCGTGTAACCCGGCGTTCCGCTCTCCATATCTCTGCGGCCAAGGAAGTCACTGGTTTCGCCACGATAGTTAGTCTGGAGCCACAGGTTCAGGCGGCCGCTGGCCTGCCAGTCCAGGTTGGCGTTGGCCATGTGTTCGGGAACCTTGTTCAGGGGCTCCCCCTTGAAATCACCGGTTTTCTGCTCAGAATCGGTGTAGGTGTAGCTGGAACTGAGGGTTACCGCATCGGTCAGGTCGTAGTCGAGCGTCAGCTCAATACCGCGCATTTCGGCTTCATCGATGTTGGCCCGGGTGCTCAGGAACAGGTAGTCATTACCCTCGAATGCACAGGTCCAGGTGCCCGGATCATCCCCGTCACCGTTCGGGGATTCGCAGAAGCGATCTTCCGCAATCTTATCTTCGAAATCGGTCTGGAACAGCATCATGCTCGCATTCAGGCCCATGGCCCGGCTGTCGAAGACCAGGCCGGCTTCATAACTGATGCTGGATTCCGGATCGAGATCCGGGTTGCCAATAATCAGTGCTCGCGGGTGAGGTGCAGGCGAGCCAGCGCCACCGGTGCCACGGCCAAACCCTTCCGTGACATCCGCCAGTCCGGGCTGGCGATAGCCGGTCGACACGCCGCCTTTCAGGGTCAGCTCAGGCGTCAGATCGTAAAGCGCATAGACCCGGGGTGAGAACTCGCCGCCAAACAGTTCGTCGTCGTTGTAACGAAGGCCGGTGGTCACCGAGAAGTCGTCGGTCAGGCCCCACTCCACTTCCGAGTAAACAGCGGCAATCCAGCGGTCAACACTGCGCACGGCACCCGGGATATTGGAGGTGAGCAAACCGTTGGTTTCATCCGTCAGCTTCTCCTGCTTGTACTGGCCACCCACGGTAACCACGTGATCACCCCAGAACCGTGTTGCCTGGGTATCCAGCATCGACACCTGCTCTTTCTTGGTCTGGTCCTGCACCCGCTCGGAAAGATCGTGCTGAACAAAGCTCCTGGTCATCCAGTTACCGTAGTTACCGGCGTGAGAGAGCACGTAAACGTCTTTGTCGTAGATGTAGGTTGACCCGGTTTCATCCAGGGCCACGCTTTTGCCCGGGGTGCTGGTTTCTTCCAGGCGGGAGCTGTCATAGCTCAGAGCAAATTCGTTTTGGTTATCCGGAGTGAAAATCAGCTTGGCTCCGCCCATCGTGCGCTTGCTTTCCGGGGTACTTCTGGCGGAATCGTCGGCGCCGGCGAAATCGCTTTCATCGTCACCCGACCAGGACGCGTTAACCTCGGCACTCAGCAAACCTTCCACCAACGCACCACCGGCAAACAGGCTGGTTTGCTTGCTGTCGTTGCTCACATCGTTAAAGGACTTGGTGTATTCGGAGGAAACAGTGCCAGCCCACTCACCCCGGTTTTTACGGGTGATGATGTTGATGACGCCACCCATGGCCTCAGAGCCATAGAGCGAAGACATAGGCCCGCGGATCACTTCCACCCGTTCGATCATTGAAATCGGCGGCAGGGCAATCTGCTTGCCACCGTCCTGGCCGTTGGTGTTTACCGAGCGGCCGGCAGACACCGGACGACCGTCCACCAGGTACAGCGTGTAGCTATCGTCCATGCCCCGGATGCTGATGTCCTGTGCCCCACCACCACCGGTAACGTACACACCCGGAATGTTATTCACCGCATCGACAATGCTTTTGTAGGATTTCTTGGCCAGTTCATCACTGGAGATCACCGAAATACTCGCCATACAGATGCGAATCATTATTAGTTGCGACTACATTAACACAAGGCAAGGGTTCAGGTGTTGATATGATCTGTTCCGGTTTCCGGAACAACACCCTCCGCTACGCCGCGGCCGGCCAGCCAGGCCATGGGTACAGCGTTTCTCAGGTGCGTGATGAAAGCCCGCACCCGGCGCGGCAGATGGCCGTGGGGGTAAAGCAGGGTTACCGGCAAGTCCGGGCCACGCCAATCTGGCAGGCAGCGGCGGAAACTGCCGGGATGGGCGCGCATACGCTGTTCTACCAGCCAGTCCGGCATCAGCCCCAGGCCCCGGCCAGCGGCGATGGCATCGCCCTGAACACAGAACTGGTCAACCGTAAACTGTCGCTCCGGGGCGGATAGCGGATAGGTCCCCTGGGCAGAATTGTGCAGCACCGTTCCCCCGCCATGGCGGTTTAGCATATCCACCCAGGCATACCGGCCGAGCTCTCCCGGCGTTGCAGGTAAACCGGCCTGCTCCAGGTAGCCGGGGCTGGCATACACACTCTGGGCAAGCAGGCCCAGGCGCTCCTGTCGCAACGGGCATTCGGGCGCGGCGCCCAGCCAGAGGCAGATGCCGTTATCCAGTTTTTCCGGCACCCGCTGCTGGGTATGCAGCGCCACCCGCATGTCCGGGTATTCGTCCATGAAGGCTTCCACCACGCCGGCAAACCAGCCGCGCACCAAGGATTCATGGCAGCACAGCTCCAGCCGGCCGCTGACCTCCTCTTTCAGTTCATCCAGGGCTTCCCGCCCCCGGGCGGCCAGCTCAAGAATGTCGTTGCTGTATCGATAGAACACCCGCCCCGCGTCGTTCGGTACAACCTTTCTGGACTGGCGCAGCAGCAACGGCTGACCCACTGCCTCCTCCAACTGGCGAATCCGGCGGCTGAGGGTAGATTTCGGGCAACCGAGATCCCGGGTACTGGCGGTCAGGCTGCCGGTACGAACTACCGAGACAAAGGCTTCCAACTCTTCAAGGTCGTACATAGGGCGTTCCATATTTTGCAACAGACCGTTCCAATTTAAGGCTTTAAATTATTAATGCGAACTATTATCATTCTTTTCCACTTTGAATTGCAAACTATCTAACGCCACGGCATGGAGAATTTCCGGTATGTCACAGCTATCAAACCGCCTTCGCAGCACACTGGTTCAAGCCCTGACCGTTGTCGCCGTAGCTTCTGGTGGCCTCGGCCAGGCCATGGCCGAAACCCGCACGGTTGAATCCGCATACGGTCCGGTGCAGATCAACGGCCAGCCAGGGCGTGTAGTCACCCTGTACGAAGGCGCACTGGACGCTGCGCTGGCGGTTGATGCCAATGCCGTGGGGGCAGTCATTACCCGTGGCGGCAGCGACGTGGCCGAGTACATCAAATCTGAAGCCGGCGACATCGCGATTGTTGGCGCACCGGCGGAAACCAATATCGAAGCGGTGATTGCCGCACAGCCAGACCTGATCCTGGCTCCGCCCCGCATTAACCAGCAGCAGGTGGCGTTGCTGTCCCGTATTGCCCCGGTGGTTGCCTCCAACGTGCCCATGTTCCAGCCAGACAGCTGGGAACGGGAAACCCGGCTGTTCGCAAAGGCCATGGGCCGCGAAGCCGAGGCTGAAAAGGTAATCGGGCAGGTGAAGGAGCGAATTAGCGAGGTGGCGCAAGTGGTCTCTGCAAAGATCCCTGCCGGTCAGCGTGATGCCGCCCTGGTGCGCTGGATGCCCCAGGGGCCGCTGGTGATGGCTGAGGGCCTGTTTTCCGCATCGCTGCTGCAGGCCGTGGGTTTTGAACTGACCGACAAGGATCTGGTGAAAGAAGGACGCCCGCACAGCGAGCCTCTGAGCCTGGAAAACCTGTCCAGCATGGACCAGAGCTGGGTGTTCCTGGCCACGCTGAACGAAGACGGCGACAAGGCGCTGGACGCCGCCCGCAAGTCCCCGGCCTTTGCCCGGCTGAATGCGGTGCAGAATGACCAGGTTATCGGTGTCAGCGGCCAGCTCTGGACCAGCGCCACTGGCCCCCTTGCCGCGCTTGCGATCCTGGATGATATCGAAGCTGCCGTGAACGCAATCCAGCCCTGAAGGCCGAGCCCTTGAACGCTTTATCCCCAACCAGCGCAGTTGCGTCTCGCGCTCTTTCCCTGCCGCTTATTGCGGCGGGGCTTTTGTTGTTTCTGATCATCATCGCCAGCCTGCTCTACGGGGCCGGCCCGATCTCGGCCAGCGAAGCTTTTATGGTGCTCGCCGGCAGTGGCAGCGAAGAAGCCCGGTTTGTGGTGAGCGAATTACGGCTGCCACGCACGATCATCGGCCTGGTGACTGGCCTTGCGCTTGGACTGGCCGGCGCACTGTTGCAGTCGATGACCCGCAACCCTCTGGCCGAGCCGGGCCTGTTAGGCGTCAGTGCCGGCAGTGGCTTTGCCGTGGCCCTGGCCATCCTGTTTGGCGCCAGCACCGCCACCCTGACCAGCTTCGTAGCCCAGCTGGGCGCCCTGGCCGGTTGTGCACTGGTTATTGCGGCCACTCGTGTACAGGGGCTGGGTAACGACCCGGTCCGGCTGATTCTGGCCGGCGCCACCCTGACAGGTCTGTTGCTGGCCCTTACCTCCATGCTGATGCTGATGGACCAACGTGCCGCTGATGAAATCCGTTTCTGGATTACCGGCAGCATTGCCGGCAAACCGCTCAGCATGCTGCAAGCCACCCTGCCCTCGATCCTGGCTGCACTGATTCTTATCGTTATCGTTGCCCGGCCTCTCGCCGCCATGGCGCTGGGCGAAAAAGCGGCCGTAGGCCTGGGGCATCATCCGGGGCGCATCCGGTTCCTGATCGTGCTCACGGTCGCTTTGCTGGTGGGTTCAGCCACCGCCCTGGCCGGGCCGCTGATCTTTGTCGGGCTGGTGGTGCCCTTTATTGCCCGGGCCTTTGCCGGGCCGGATATCCGCAAAACCCTGTGGCTGTGTGTGCCGGTGGGCCCGGCGGTGGTGCTGGCCGCAGACGTGGTCTCACGCCTGATCGCCGCCCCGGCGGAATTGCCCCTTGGTGTAGTCACCGCACTGATCGGCGCCCCGGTGCTGCTGGCCATTGTTCGTGCCGGCCGTATGCCGTCGCTGTAACCCTGAGGTTTACTGATTAATCATGCCGGATAAACGCACCACCCTTGCCAACAGCAGCCTGCTGGTTTTGCTGCTACTGGCGGTGATCACATCGCTATCGATGGGCACCGTTCAGGTCCCACCACCGGATGTTCTGCAGGCCCTCATGGGCAACGCAGACCCAATGACCGCCTTTGTCGTCAATGAACTGCGTCTTAGCCGGGTTGTTGCCGGCCTGCTCAGCGGCGCAGCCCTGGCCATGGCCGGCTGCCTGATGCAGACCCTGGCCCGGAACCGCCTGGCCACGCCGGGCATAATCGGTATCGATAACGCCGCCACTGCCTTTGCCGTAGCATCCGTGGTGGGTGTGGGCCTGTCGCTGGCCCCCTCCGCCATGGCCCTGGCCGGTGCCGCCTGCGCTACTGCCATCGCCTTTGGCCTGGCCGGCGCCAACGGCACCCGGGGCTACCGGTTTATTGTGGCCGGCATCGGCATTGGCGCCATCGCTGGCGCGGTCACCCAGGTGATGCTCAGCCGGGTGGCCATCGACGCTGCCAACGCCGCCTATCCGTGGACCGTGGGCAGCCTGAATGCCCGCTCCGGCAACAGCGTGCTGGTACTGGCTATCGGCCTGGCCGCCGGCTATGCCATCCTGATGTTGATCAGCCGGGCCCTGAATACCTTGCAGTTTTCCGATGCTGTAGCGATCGCCCTGGGCACCCGCCTGAAAGCGACCCGTATTCTGGGGCTGGCGCTGTCGGTGTTGCTCACCGGCCTCGCGGTTTCGGTGTGTGGCCCAGTGGGGCTCATTGCCCTGCTGGCACCGGAGCTGGCCCGAACCATCTGCCGGCCCGGCAAGGTTCCGTTGACGGCCTCGGCGCTGGCCGGAGCCACTTTTATGGTGGCAGCAGACCTGCTAGGGCGCACCCTGTTTTCGCCACTGGAAATTCCGGTGGGCATCATTACCGCCATTGTTGGCAGCCCCTACCTGCTGTGGATTCTGCTGAAACCTTCCCGAAGGAGCCTGACATGAGCCCTGCACAAACCGCGACCCTGGCGGCAGACAGCATTACCCTGGCCCATCGCCAGTTCACCGTGGCCGAAAACCTGAGCGTGACCCTGCCCACTGGCAAGGTGACCGCCATTGTCGGCCCCAACGGTTGCGGCAAATCCACCCTGCTGAACGGCCTGGCCCGCATCCACGCACCGGCAAAGGGCTCGGTGCTGCTGGACGGCAAGGACATTCACCGCTTACCGTCTAAAGACGTGGCCCGCAAACTGGCGCTACTCCCCCAGGACAACACCGCCCCGGAAGGCCTGACCGTGGCCGACCTGGTACGTTTCGGCCGCCAGCCCCATCAGGGCTGGATGAAGCAGTGGTCAAACGAAGATCAGCAGGCGTTTGATCATGCAGTACAGGCGGCAGACGTTGCCGGCCTGGCGGAGCGTGCGCTGGATACCCTCTCGGGCGGACAGCGCCAGCGGGCCTGGATTGCCATGGCGGTAGCCCAGCAAACGCCGTTGCTGCTGCTGGACGAACCCACCTCGGCTTTAGACCTGGGCCACCAGATTGAAGTGTTTGAACTGATTCGTACCCTGAGCGGGCAAGGCAAGACCATCGCCATGGTAGTGCACGACCTGGCCAGCGCCTGCCGCTATGCGGATCACATGGTGGCCATGAAAGCCGGGAAGATTATTGAGGAAGGCACTCCCGCGGAGATTGTCTCGCCGGAGCTTGTGCAGGACCTTTACGGGGTAAGCTGCGACCTGATTCAGGACCCCGCCACCGGCAGCCCGCTGCTGGTGAATGTGCGGCGCAACAGCAACTTCAGCGCGGCCTGAACCTCAGACCGCAGCCTCCGCCGCCGCTTCTGCGGCTTTCTCCCGGGCCACTGCCGCCGGGGCGCCCAGTGACAGCAACACTGCTCCCACTGAGCAGGCAAGCATACTCAGGGCAATCGGCAGCAACGCTTCACCCCCGAATGCCGCAGACAGGGCGCTGATGGCACCGGCCAGGGTAAACTGGGACGCCCCCAGCATAGCCGCCGCAGTGCCGCCCATATGCGGGAAGAACTCCAGGGCATTCGCCATGTTATTGGGCACAATACCGCCCTGACAGCCCACCGCGGCGATAATAAATCCGGCCACCGCCCACAAGGGTCCGTCCATCATAACCACCGCAACCAGGCCAAGCAGCATCACGAACTGGATAACCACCTGCACCCGCAGCAAAACCACCGATGAGAAGGTGCGCAGCAGTGGCCGGTTGACCAGGTTCAACACCGCCATCAAGCCAATGTTGGCAGCAAACAGCATGGAGAAGGTGCTGTTCGACAGCCCGAACCACTCCTGGTAGATGAATGACGAATGGGTGATAAACAGCATCATGCTGCTGAAGCTCATTACCTGGATGCCGATAAATCGCATGGTGGTGCGGTGCCTGAGCACCAGCATGTAGTTGGTCACCAGGGTTTTGACGGGAGTTGTTGCCCGGGGCCGGGGCTTGAGACGGGGAAACAAAGCCAGCTGAAGCACCACGGCCAGGAAGAAGGCGTAGCCGGCCAGGAATACATAGATCAGGTGCCAGTCGCCCAGCGCCAGCATAAGGGCACCAAGGGACGGTGCCGCCGCCGGGGCAATAAACATGATCAAGCCGATCAGCCCGAACAGTCGGGCGGCTTCCTGACCGCCAACCTGGTCCCGCACAATGGCCGGTACCGATACCGCACAGAAGGCACCACCAATGCCCTGCACCACCCGCCAGGCGATCATACTGGTGAGGTTGTCGGCCAGCGCGACCATCAGGCTGGCTATAGCAAACACCGCAAGCCCCGCAAACAGGATGTTCCGGCGCCCGTAACGGTCCGACAGCGGCCCGCCCACCAGCTGCGCAAGCCCCAGCGTCGCCACATAGGCACTCAGGGTAAGGCCAACATCGGCATGGGGAATGCCGAAGCCATCGGCGATGCTGGGAAACGCCGGCAAATACGCATCCAGGGCCAACGGCCCCAGCGCAACGGTCATGCCGAGTAACAGTGCGAGCTGAAAGTGGGACAAAATCTACCTCCTGTGCAAGGTAGATAGCTAACAGTAATTATTATCAAACAGCAATCAGAGTTTTCCGCAAACCCGACTAATTGAGCATACACTCCCGGCTGTATAACTGACTGACCTGGCGCCGTTTTTGCCGCAGCCTGTTGCCCCGGTCATTGCCGTATCCGGCCCTGAGCTGGCCCTGAATCCGGTCCAGCTGCTTTCGGTATTTCTCACACTGTCTGGCCAGCTTTTCGGTTTCCCGGGCCCGGGCATATCGGTCCCTGGAACCGGGCACCAGCAAGCGGTCCACTTCCGCCCGGCTCCGGCGCACCTTGTCGGCCTGGCGGATGTTCTCACTCATGGGCACGGTCACCGGCGGCTGTACCGTCACACTGGCATGCCGCTGCTGTTTGGGAGGCGTATCGGAGAAGTGGATGGCGCCGTTGGCATCCGTCCAGCGGTAGATCTCAGCGGTCGCGGGTGTTGCCAGCGCCACACATAGCAGGCTCAGGGCCAGGGTCCTTGGCATGGGTTCACATCCTGTGAATTGGTCAGTAAAGCGCCCCGCCGATGGGAACGGCGGGGCCGGAGCGCAGGGACTATACCCTAAAATGCAGGCAGGTTCAGGGGCGCCGTTAACGGTCCAGCAACTCGATCCAGTGGTTAACCGGCACTTCCGCCTTGCTCTCCAGGTGCAACTGGCAACCAATGTTGGCCGTTACAATCCGCACCGGGTTATCCATCGTTAGTGCTTTCAGCTTGTTGTCCAGCAGCCTCTGGCTCATTTCCGGCTGGGTGATGGAATAGGTGCCGGCCGAGCCGCAGCACAGGTGCTTGTCCCTGGTGGCAGCAAGCTCAACGCCAGCCCTGGCGAGCACCTGCTCCACTACCCCGCTTTGCTTCATCGCGTGCTGCAGTGTGCACGGACAGTGGAACGCCACCTTACCGGCATGGGCACTGGCCTTCAGCGGTTCAAGGTCCTCTTTCAACAGGAAAGCACCCAGATCTGTGCAGAGTTCACTCACCTTTCGGGCCTTATTGGCATAGACCGGGTCATCCCGCAGCAAATGACCATAATCCTGGACCATGGCACCACAGCCAGAAGCTGTCATGATGATGGCTTCCGCCCCGGCTTCAATGGCTGGCCACCAGGCATCAATGTTGCGGCGCATCTGCTCCAGGCCACGCTCATGCTCGGACAAATGATAGTTCACCGCGCCACAGCAACCGGCCTCCGGGGCTTCCACCATGGTGATGCCAAGCTTGTCCAGCACCCGGGCAGCGGCGGCGTTGGTGTTGGGTGCAGCCGACGGCTGAACACAACCAGCCAGGGCCAGCACTACACGGCTGTGACTGGAGGCTGGCCACGGACTGGCCTGCCGGCGTGGCGGCACCTTGGTACGCAGCTTTTCCGGCAACACCGGCCGGAACGCCTGGCCCACTCGCAGCATGAGTCCGAACAGCCGGCGGTCAGGCAGGAGGCGGGTCAGTGCCCAGCGCAGCCATTTCTCCCGGGGTTTTCGGGGTAACTCCTTGTCGATCAGGCCGCGGCTGATATCCACCAGTCGGCCATACTTCACACCCGACGGACAGGTGGTTTCGCAGCTTCTGCAGGTCAGGCAACGGTCGAGGTGCTCGCGGGTTTTCTCGGTAACCTCACCGCCTTCCAGGAACATCTTCATCAGATAGATGCGGCCACGGGGGCCGTCTCGCTCGTCGTTCAGTTCCTGGTAAGTCGGACAGGTTGCGGTGCAGAAGCCGCAATGCACACAGGCCCGCAGAATCTCTTCGGCTTCCTGGCCTTCCGGGGTGTTGGCGAAGTGTTGAACCAGATTCGTTTGCATAATTACAACCAGCTGTAGAGGCGACCGGGGTTGAAGATAGCGTCGGGGTCGAACGATTTTTTCACGCGCTGCTGTATGGTTTTCAGGGCCTGGGGCTGGCCGTGCATCACCTCGCCGGTGCGATCTCCACCCCGGAACAGGCTGACCTGGCCGCCTGCAGCCCGGGCCAGGGGCTCCAGCTGATCAAGGGAAGCCTGGCCACGATACCAGCGCTGGGAGCCAGCCCAGTCGATCATCCAGGGGCCGTCCAACTCAGGCGTTTTCGCGGTAGAGTCCACGGAGAAACGCCACAGGGGCAGTTCCGGGTCATCAAAGAAGGGGTGCTGCATGTCCTGCACCTGCCGCCAGAACTGCTCGCCGTCCGCCAGAACCTGGCCACCCCATTGCTCCGCGGTCGCCTCAACGGCAGACTTTGCACCGGCCAGACGCAGGTAGACCTTGCCATCCACCCAGCAGGCACCGGTAATCGGTTTGGGTTCACCGGCGCGGCGGTTCATGTATTCCACCACCTCGTCCATGGTCATCTCACGCACCAGGGTTGTGGTAGCGGCCGGCTTGGGCATGACTTTCAGACTGATCTCGGTGATGACGCCAACGGTTCCCATGGCACCGGCCTGCAAGCGGGAAACATCGTAGCCCGCCACGTTCTTCATTACCTGGCCACCAAACCGCAGGTGCTCGCCCTTGCCGTTCAACAGGCGAATACCCAGTACCTGATCCCTGACCGAGCCAGCCCAGGGCCTGGCAGGGCCGGACAGGTTACAGGCCAGGGTGCCACCAATGGTGGAGGCATCCCCGAAATGCGGTGGTTCAAAGTGCAGACACTGGCCCTGCTCCGCCAGCACCGCTTCGATCTCTTTCAGGGGGGTGCCTGCGCGTACCGTCAGTACCAGCTCCACCGGATGGTATTCCACCACGCCGGTGTGTTCGGCCAGACTGAGCGTGCCTGCTTCAGCGCTGCCCTGGCGCCCCATGAACGATTTCGTTCCACCACCTACAATGTTGAGTTTCTGCCCGTTACTGCGGGCCTGGAGCACCTGCTCCTGTAACGTTTGAATCTGATCAGCCATGGGCAGCATCCGCCTGTTGGTGCTTGTGTTGCTTGTGCTCGATGGATCGGTATTCCTGGCAGAATTTCAGGGTGGGCACCCCCTTGCCCGGGTTCAGAATGCCGGTGGCATCGAAGGCCGCTTTCACCTCGTGGAACTGCTGCAGCTCTTCATCATTGAACTGCACGGCCATCTGGCGGATCTTCTCCACACCCACGCCGTGTTCACCGGTAATGCAACCACCCACTTCCACACACAGCTCCAGAATGGCGCTGCCGAAGGCTTCTGCCTTGTCGAATTCGCCGGGTACGTTGGCATCAAAGAGAATCAGCGGGTGCAGGTTGCCATCGCCGGCGTGAAACACGTTGGCCACACGCAGGCCGAACTCTTCAGACATCTTTTCCATTTCCAGCAATACCCTCGCCAGGTGCCGGCGCGGAATGGTGCCATCCATACAGTAGTAATCCGGCGAAATCCGACCCACCGCCGGGAATGCCGATTTGCGGCCTTTCCACAGCAGCGCCCGCTCCTCTTCACTTTGAGAGGTTCGGATAGACGTGGCTCCAAGCTTGCGGAACAGGGCTTCGGCCTCTGCGATGTGCTCGTGCACTTCCTCTTTCGTGCCGTCCACTTCACACAGCAGCAGGGCTTTGGCGTCCCTTGGGTAACCGGCGCCACAGAAATCGTCGGCGGCGATAATGGCGTGGCCATCCATCATTTCCAGGCCGCCGGGAATAATGCCGTGGGAAATCACGCCACCCACCGCATCGCCGGCTTTTTCGATACTGTCAAAACCCGCCATGATCACCTGGGCCACTTCCGGCTTGGGCAGCAGCTTTACCTTCACCTCGGTGACGACACCCAGCAAACCTTCAGAACCGGTCAGTAAGGCCAGCAGGTCCATGCCGCAACTGTCCAGGCCATCACTGCCCACCGTCACCCGGTCACCCTCGGCAGTGATCATTTCCACACTCAGGATGTTGTGTACGGTCAGGCCGTACTTAAGACAGTGCACACCGCCGGAATTCTCCGCCACGTTGCCGCCGATGGTACAGGCAATCTGGGAGGATGGATCCGGGCCGTAATAAAGGCCGTATTGGGCCGCTTCTTCACTGATGGCCAGGTTGCGGACACCAGGCTGCAGGCGTGCGGTACGCCCCACCGGGTCGATGTTCAGAATCCGGTTGAACTTGGCCAGCGACAGCACCACCCCCTCTTTATGGGGCATGGCGCCGGCGCACAGTCCGGTACCGGCGCCGCGGGCCACCACCGGCACGCCGTGTTCGTGGCAGATGCGCATCACCCGCTGCACCTGTTCTACCGTTTCCGGCAGAACAACCAGCATGGGCATTTCCCGGTACATGGCAAGGCCGTCGCACTCATAGGGCCTGAGGGTTTCGTCATCCGTGATCACGAAATCCGGGTCGATAAAGGCCCGGAACTGCTCAGCCAATGCCGACTTGCTGACCTTCGCTCTGGTAGTCATAGCATTCTCGAATGTTGGTTAGCGATTGCTAAGAAAGTAGTCAATACCGGCCTGAGCACAATCCATATCCTGCCGGGGCGTACCGGAGCTCAGGCCAATTCCGCCGACCACCTCGCCATCCACGATCACCGGCAAGCCGCCGCCCACGGTGCTGAGCCGACCGCCCACTTCGGTGTGAATCCCAAAGGCCAGATTGCCGGGCACGTTGGCGGCATTGTAGTCATGGGTCGCTTTACGTGCGGCTGCGGCGGTAAAGGCTTTGTCCTGGGCGATGATCACGCTGGTGGTCTTGCCGCCATCCATTCGCTCGAAGGCGACCAGGTTGCCGGATTCGTCCACGACGGCAATGCACATGGGTACGCCAATATCCCGGGCCTTGTCTGCGGCGCCTTTGATCAGCAGGCGGGCATCACTGATGTCCAGGCGTTTGATGGTCATCATGGTCATCACCTCTATACGTTACTTGTTGTCTCGGATAACCGGAAATACTCACCGCACCGTGGCAACACGTCTATCTTTTTCATTACTGGTCCGACCAGTTTGTTGCACGCAGATTTTTGGGAAACCGGCTAACCCTGCATGATTCATGGGGTTTGTCGGCATTGGCAAACTTGGCGTAAACTGCTCCGTATAACCCGAAACTGGTCAGACCAGCAGAAAAGTCATGGGCATATCCAGAGAAATCTCCTACAAACTCGAACACCTGATTCTGGAAGGCGGGCTGGCCCCGGGCCAGAAGATTCCTTCTGAGCGCCAGCTGGTGGCCCGGCTTGGCGTATCACGCTCGGTCGTACGGGAGGCCCTGCACGAATTGCAGGCCCGGGGTGTCATTGAAACCCGCCACGGCAAGGGATCATTCGTGGCCAGTATCGTTCCGGAATCCGGCACCTCCGGCAGCAACAGCCCGCTGATGTACCTTTATCAGGGCCACACCCGCACCCTTTACGACCTGCTGGAAGTGCGCGAACAGCTGGAAGGCCAGGCTGCTTTTCTGGCCGCCCAGCGCGCCACCAACCAGGACCGGCACCGACTGACCCAGGCCTTCCGCGCACTGGAAGCCACCGACCCGCTCAGCAATGCGCGACCGGATCATCGCTTTCACCATGCCATCGTAGAGGCGTCCCACAATCCGATTCTTGTGCACATCCTGGATGGCCTTAAGAACATGATGCTGCTGACCGTCCAGGCGTCGGTGTCTAATCTCAATCCGAGAGAGGATATGCGCCGTACTATCATGCGCCAGCACCGGCAACTGTATGAGGCCATCATGGCCTCAAAGCCAGACCAGGCCCGCAAGGTTGCGACTGCCCATGTGCGCTTTGTACGGCACACCATGAAGGAGATGGAGAAAGAAGGGGACAAACTGCTGCGCATTCCCGCACCGGAAGAACTGGAAGCCCTGATGACAGAATCGACGGATGCCTGAAGCCGCAAAATACTTGCATTGATCAATGATTACGCCAGAATGACCTTCAGGAAACTGCTGCTATTTTCACCAAAACCCTACAAAGCGGTATTGATTTCCACGGCTACAGTCCGTAAAACATGCGCCTTTGAATGACAGCCCCTAGGAGTCACCCCATGGCGGAACCCGCGCCTCTGATTTGCAGGGACATCCACAAGACCTTTGATCAGCTTGAAGTCCTCAAGGGCATCTCTCTGGAAACCCGCAAGGGCGATGTGGTTTCCCTGATCGGCAGCTCCGGTTCAGGTAAAAGTACCTTTCTGCGCTGCATTAACCTGCTGGAAACGCCCACCTCCGGCGACATTATCGTGCACGGTGACCCAATCCGGTTCAAAAACAACCGCAAGGGCGAGCGCATTCCGGCCGATAACCGGCAGGTAGAACTGATTCGCGCCCGGCTTTCCATGGTCTTCCAGGGTTTTAACCTGTGGTCCCACATGACCGTTCTGGAAAACATTATAGAAGCCCCGGTGAATGTCCTGAAAATTCCTAAAAAGGAAGCCATCGAGCGGGCCGAGGCGTATCTGAACAAAGTCGGCATCTATGAGCGCAAGGATTACTACCCGGCCCAGATGTCCGGCGGCCAGCAGCAGCGTGCGGCCATTGCCCGAGCCCTGGCCATGGAACCGGAAGTGATGCTGTTTGACGAACCCACCTCGGCCCTGGACCCGGAGCTGGTGGGCGAAGTATTGAAAGTTATGCAAAGTCTGGCCGAGGAAGGCCGCACCATGATTGTGGTTACCCACGAGATGGCTTTTGCAAGGGATGTGTCTACCCAGGTCCTGTTCTTGCATCAGGGCGTGATTGAGGAGCAGGGACCGCCGGACAAGGTGTTCGATCACCCGGAATCCGAGCGCATGAAGCAATTTCTTGCTCCCAAGTTCTGAATCCCGGTGCTATCTTGAAACCGGTAATGGAACTGAAACTTCCACAAAGAATAAAGCCTTAACGGCAAATTACTGGAGAAGTGACACATGAAAAAACTGATTGTTGCAGCAAGCTGTGCCCTGGCCATGATGACCGGCACCGCCCAGGCCCAGGATCTGCGGATCGCCTTTGATGTTCCCTACGAGCCGTTCGAGTACCGTGATGACAACGGCGAACTGACCGGTTTCGAAGTGGAGCTGGCAACCGCCATGTGCGAAGAACTGCAGGCCAACTGCGAGTTCGTTATCCAGGCGTGGGACGGCATGATTCCCGGCCTGCTGGCCCGTAAATTCGACCTGATCATGTCTTCCATGTCGATCACTCCGGAGCGCGCCGAGCGGGTACTGTTCTCCGAGCCGTACTACATCACCCCGGGCGGCTGGTTCGGCCCTGAGTCTTTCAACACTGACGTCACCGATATGGACGCCATGAAAGACAAGACCGTGGGCGTGCAGCGCGGCACCACCATGGACACCTACGTAACCGAGAACATGGGTGGCGTGGTGAACATCAAGCGCTACACCACCGCTGAAGACATGGTCCTGGACCTGGAAGGCCAGCGTCTGGACGTGGTTTTCGTAGACTACCCGGTGGGTGAGCAGACCGTTCTGAACAAGGAAGGCTACAAGGAAGTGGGCGAGCCGGTTAAGCTGGGCGAAGGTGTGGGCGTTGCCATGCGCAAGCGTGATGCCAAGCTGGCTGACGACGTGAACGCGGCCCTGAAGAAGCTGAAAGAAGATGGTACCTACGACACCATCATGCAGAAATACTTCAACTACGACATCAAGATTTAACCTGACCCCGGGAGCAGCCTGATGGCTGCTCCCCTGCTTTCCGGACATTCCCATGCTTGATCTGAAAGGCTATGGCCCGGCCCTTGCCGAAGGCGCCGTGGTGACCATTGAACTGGCCTTCCTCTCATTGGCGCTCGCCCTTACCCTGGGCCTGCTTGGCGCCTCGGCGAAGCTCTCTGGTAGCCGGGTGCTGACCGGTGTCGCCACGGCCTACACCACGCTGATTCGTGGCGTGCCAGACCTGGTGATGATGCTGCTGTTCTATTACGGCGGCCAGGTGGCGGTGAATGCCCTGTCGGACTATCTGTGGGAAACCCGTGAAATCGACTTCTTTTTCCAGTTCGATCCGTTCATCTCTGGCGTGGTGACCATCGGGCTGATTTTCGGCGCCTATATGACGGAAACCTTCCGGGGCGCGTTCCTGGCCGTTGAGAAGGGCCAGATCGAGGCCGCCAGGGCCTATGGTTTTTCCACCTGGCACACCTTCCGCCGGGTGATGATTCCGCAGATGCTGCGCCATGCCCTGCCCGGCATCGGCAATAACTGGCAGGTGCTGCTGAAGACCACGGCGCTGGTGTCGATCATCGGCCTGACCGATATGGTGCGGGTGGCCGAAGAAGCCGCCAAGGCCGAGCGCATGCCGTTCCACTTCTTCATTCCGGTGGCGGCGGTTTACCTGGCGCTGACGGCGGGTTCGGAGTTGTTCATCAAGTGGCTCGACAAGCGGGCCAATGTCGGCGTGGTTCGGGGGAATTAAGTGATGCCTGATTTCATTGCCGAGTGGCTGAACCAGAACGATATTTTTAACGCCATGACCATCATGGAGTACTGGGATGGCCTGGTCACTACGGTACACCTGGTGTTCCTGTCGCTGGTGATTGGCCTGGTTGTGGCGGTGCCGCTGGCGATTCTACGCACCGTGAAGAATCCGTTCGTGTCTGGCCCTATCTGGCTGTACACCTATCTGTTCCGTGGCACACCGCTGCTGATCCAGCTGTATATCATTTACTATGGTGTGGCCCAGATTCCGGGTATCCAGGACACTTTCTGGTGGGAGATTTTCAAGGAGCCGCTGTACCCTGCCCTGCTGGCGTTTACCCTGAATACCGCCGCCTATACCACGGAGATTATCCGGGGGGCGATTATTTCCACGCCCAATGGCGAGATTGAGGCGGCGAAGGCTTACGGGATGAACTGGTTCCTGCGGATGCGGCGGATTATTCTGCCGAGTGCGGCGCGGCGGGCGGTTCAGGCATACTCGAATGAGGTGATTTTTATGCTTCATGCGAGTGCGATTGCCAGTGTGGTGACGATTGTGGATCTTACGGGCGCGGCGCGGAATATTTATTCGCGGTTTTATGCTCCTTTTGAGGCGTTTATTTTTGTGGCGCTTTGCTACATGGCTTTGACGTTTATTCTGGTGTTTGTTTTCCGCAAACTGGAAAATCATCTTTTGCGGCATCAGCGGCCTGTTAATGGTTAAGTTGAGCTCCCTTCTATGGGAGCACGGCCATCTGGCAGGATAGGTTCTCCGGGAACCGCTACGAGCACATCCTTGTGCGCTTCTCTCCGGCCATCCATGGCCTTCGAAATTCCCGGAGAACCTATCCTGCCAGACGGCCCCGAACCTCTTACGGGGAGTCCATGAACGCATCCAACCACCTCTTTGACTTCCACCCTGACTGGCTGGCTCACACCCTGGCCTCTGCCTCCTCTGACCTACCCGAAACCAAGCGACAGCTGCCGGACGGAACACAGGTTTCACGGAAGGCCAACGGCGTGTTGTGGCTGACGCCGCCGGCCGGGCGGGAGAATGTGAATAATGAAGCGCTGATTGTGTCGGCCGGGGTTCATGGGAATGAGACGGCGCCGATTGAGGTTTTGAACGGGTTGGTGTCGGAGTTGTTTGCCGGGGAGTGGCAGCTGGGGTGTCCGGTGTTGCTGATTCTGGGTAATCCGCCCGCGATGGTGGCGGGGCAGCGGTTTGTGGATGTGAATATGAACCGGCTGTTTAACGGGGCCCATGGGCAGGCGAAGTATAAGGGGTTGCCGGAGGCGCGGCGGGCGCAGTTTCTGGAGGAGATGTGCCGGCAGTTTGCGACGGCGCATCATGGGCTGGCGTTGAGTCACTATGATTTGCATACGGCGATTCGGCCGTCGAAGCGGGAGCGGTTTGCCTTGTATCCGTTTGTGCCGGGGCGGTCGGTGCCGGCGGCTCAGTGTGAGTTTTTGCTGGAGGCAGAGGTTGAGACATTGCTGCTTCAGCATCAGGAATCCACGGTGTTTTCGTCGTTTACATCCAGCCTTTTGAAGGCCGAGAGTTTTACGGTGGAGCTGGGTAAGGTTGAAGCGTTCGGGCGGAATGATTTGCGACGGTTTCGGGGTATTGAGCGGGCATTGCGTCGTCGGTTTTCTGGAGCGGCCGCACCACAGGCCCGGCCGCCGTTTGACCGGTTAACGGTGTTCGAGGTGGTGCATGAGGTGTTGAACACGGGGCCGTCGTTCCGGTTTCATGTACCGGATGAGGTGGCGAATTTTACCCAGTACCAGCCCGGCACGGTGATCTGGGAAGATGACAAAACCAGCTACCGGGTGGGTACGGCGCCGGAGGCGGTGGTGTTTCCCAATCCCCATGTGCCGGTTGGGCAGCGCGTGGGTTTGATGATTCGGGCGAAGAACGAGTTCAGGGCCGGGTAATTACCCGGCCCTGTTGTCTCAGGCCGGGGCGTTTTCCGGTTCCGCCACCGGCAGTTTGATCACCTTGGTGCACACCGACGGAATCACCAGCAAGGTCAGCACCGTAGAAGCCAGCAAGCCACTGATAATGGCCCAGGCCATGGGTGGCCACAGCGTGGAGCTGGAGAACGCCAGCGGCAGCAGCCCCGCCACGGTGGTGGCCGTGGTCAGCAAAATGGGCCGGGTTCGGCGTTCAACAGCGGTACGCACGGCATCAGCGATGGCCCTGCCCTTTTCCAACTCACGGTCCATTACGTCCAGCAATACGATGGCGTTGTTGACCACGATACCCACCAATGCAATCACCCCCAGTAACGACTGAAAGCCGAACGGCGAGCTGGACAGCACCAGCCCCGGGAAGATACCCACGGTGGCCAGCGGTACCGTCAGCAGGATGATGCCAATCCGCCGGAAGGAGTTGAACTGCAGCAGCAGGAAAAACAGCAGCAACAGGATGCCGATGGGCGCTGCGGTCAGCAGGGCACTGTTGGCATCGCTGGAGCCTTCGGCATCGCCGCCCAGCTCTACCCGGGTACCGGCGGGCAGGGGTTGTTCGTCCAGTGCTGCGAACAAGCCGTCCAGGGCCTGGCTGAAGCTGTAGCCTTCTTCCAGGTTCGCCGTTACCGCATTCACCCGCACGCCGTTTCTCAGGTATCGGGCCGCCGGCTCCCAGGTGGTTTCAACCGTGGCCACGGCCGACAGCGGAATGGCATCCCCCTGGTCGTTGTAGGTGTTCACCGACAACAGACGTGACAGCGACAGCGCGGTGCCTTCCCGGGAGCGCAGGATGATGGGGATAGGATCATCTTCCTGCCGGTAACGCTCGGCCACCACGCCATAGCTCTGGCCGTACAGGCTCTGGGCTACGTCTGCACGGGTCAGGCCGTAACGGGCTGCGGTGGCGTCGTCTACGTTGATGGCAATGCTGGGCACGCCGATGTCCAGGTCGTGCCGTACGTCGACGGTGCCGGTTACGCCACGCAGCACACTGAACACCTGCTCGGTGGCACGGGCACGCGTAGCGTCATCGGGGTGATAAATTCGCACCTCAACCGGTGCGGTACGCGGCGGTCCCTGCCCCAGGATGCCGGCAGAAATATCCAGCTCCGGCACCGAGGGTGCCAACTCATGGCGAATCCAGTCTACGAGGTCTGTGGTATCTTCGAGTGCCGGCGTACGCACCACCAGCCTTGCCCGGTTAGGTGCCTGGGGCGCTCGCTGCAGGTTGTAGTAAAACGCCGGGCCGGTAAAACCGACAAACCTGTGCACTTCCAGGGTTTCCGGACGGGCGCGAATGGCCCGTTCCAGCTCCGCAGCGGCCTCAGAGGTTTGGGCCTGGTCGGTGCCTTCGGGCAGATACACTTCCACAATCACCCGGGGCCGGTCTGCGTTGGGGAAAAACTGCTGGGCCATGAACGGCGTCATGCCCACGCTGATGGCCACCAACAGAGTGCCCGCGACAATCAAACGGCCCGGATAGCGATACACCAGGCCACCCAGCGAACGGGCCAGGCCCATCAACCGGTCTTTGTGGATATTCTTTCGCGGCTTGAGGAACCGGGCCGCCAGCAGCGGCACGGCCGAAATGGCCAGCAGGTAACTGACCGACAGCGTGAGCATGATCATCACCGGCACGCCACGGGTGAAATCAGCCGCACCCCCCTTGGCCATCAGCAGGGGCGCGAAGGCCGCCAGTGTGGTGCCGGTAGACGCACCCAGTGGCCCGGCCAGCTCGCCAACGGCCTTGCGCAGGGCATCCAGCCGGCGCATGCCTTCGTCCAGGTGACCCTGGATGTTCTCCACAATCACAATGGCGTTATCAATCAGGATACCTAGCGAGATCACCATGCCGATCACGGCAATCTGGTGCAGCACACCACCGCCCAGGTCGTACAGCCCCACACTGATCAGGGCCACCATAGGCAGGATGGATGCCACCAGCAGCCCCATGCGAATGCCCATGCCGGTAAACACCACTGCTACGATAATCAGCACCGACAGCACCAGGCTCCAGGCCAGGTCGTCCAGCCGGTCGGATACCTTGTCGGGCTGGAAGAACATCTCGCGGATTTCGTAGGGCTCGAAATCAGCACGTACCCGTTCCAGCCGCTCGCGAATACGCTCGCCGAAACGGATGGCGTCGGTGGAACCTTCTTCCATGATCACCGAAAGCAGCACGACCCGCTCGCCATCAAACCAGGTTTCCGGCTGGCGAGGTTCCGCCGGGCCGCGCCAGACTTCGGCGGCTGCCGCCAGGGGCACCTGGGAACCGTCAGGCAATTCAATCGGCGTGGCGCTGATAGCTTCGATATCGGCAAACTCGGTATTGGGCAGCACCGACAACCGCTTGCCTTCCACCACCACAAAACCGCCAGGGATGGTCTGGTTACGCCGGGCCAGGGTATCCAGAATACGCTTGGGCGCTACGCCAAGGCGGTAAAGCGCGGCGTCGTCCAGCGCCAGGGTAATCTGTTCGTCGGCGTCGCCCTCAAGGTCGATACGGGAGATGCCGGGAATATCCAGCAGGTTCTGCTTCAGTTTCTCCGCCACACCGGAGAGTTCGGTGACGGACGACGAACCACCCACCGCCAACACCACCGCAGGAATATCAATCAGCCGGTCGTCCAGGGTCATCAGGCCAACATCGTCCGGGAAATCCTGCCGTGCCCGTTCCATGGCCTGGCGCACCCGGTCCCAGGCGCTGTCAGTGTCGTAGATGTGATCACGCAGTTTCAGGCGGGCCAGCGCCACGCCGGTGCGTGCTGTGCCCTGGCTCCAGTCCAGCTCTTCCACCTGGCGCAGTTCATCGGTCAACGGGCGAAGCACCAGGCGCTCAACCGCCTCGGCACTGGCGCCCGGATAGCTCACGGTCACCATGCCGGCCCGGTACGGAAAGGTAGGGTCTTCCTGCCGCGGCATGGTGCTGTAAGCGGCGATACCCAGCACACAGAGCATGGTTACCACCATGCCCAGCAAGCGCTGGTAATTCAGCAGGCGGCGGGTCATCAGCGCACCTCCACGGTGTCGCCATCCACCAGCCGGGTCATACCGGCATAGACCACCTGGTCACCGGGGTTCAGGGCACCGGCGTGAATCATTACCCGTTCACCGATCACCCGGTCCACTTCCACCGGCACCTTGTAGGCCACGGAATTTTCAACCCGGAACACGCTGGTGCCCGTGCTGTCCCGCATCACCGCCAGCAAGGGCACGGTGACCGCAGATTCCTTAACCGGGGCGATGCCAACCTCCACCGGTTCACCGGCAGAAAGCGAATTCGGCGGCAGGCTCACCAGCACCGGATGCAGCTCGCCACGGATGGAACTGCCCTGGGCAATTTCCACCACCGTGCCGGTAGCCGGCTCCCGGTTGCGGTCCTGCACCAGCCAGACCGGCAGCTCCTGCCCGAGCCGCACATGGCCCAACAGATGTGCGGGCACCCGCACTTCCACTTCACGGCCCAGCGGCGAAGACAGGCGTACCACTGGCTGCCCGGCGGCGACAAATTCGTCCCGCTCTACCAGCAAGGCTTCTACCTGGCCGGCAAACGGGGCTTTCAATACGCTTTCTTCCAGTAACCGGGTAGCTTCCGCCAGGGAGGCCCGGGCGGTGGCCATGCTGGCCCGCAGGGAATCCCGCCGGGCAGCGATCTGTTCCAGGTTCTGTTCCGAGACCACTCCGCGCTGGTGCAAGCGGCTGGAGCGTTCCCATTCCCGCTGGGCCTGGTCGTACTGGGTTTTCAGTTCATCCAGCCGGGCCGCAGCAGAATCCCTTGCCGGTTCCAGGGCCGGGTTATACACGCTGGCCAGCACATCTCCGGCTTTCACCGTTTGCCCCAGTTCCACCGGCCGCTCTTTCAGCGTACCGCTCACCTGAAAAGTCAGGGTGGCCCGCTGAGCCGCCCGCACAATGCCGGAGAAGCGCAGCGGAATTTCCACCACCTGGCCACCGGTTACCTCGGCCACCCGAACCGATACCGGCTGATCTGCGGCTGGTTCGGAGGCACTGCTGTTACAGCCGGATAAAGACACGACAGCCAGCAGCATGCTGGCCAGAGTTATTGGCAATGAACGCGCGAAGAGAGACATGACTGGTCAGCCCCGTTCCCTGAATAGATGATTTGTTGGCGCCTGTTTCCGTCAGAAGCCGCCGTTGTTTTCCCGACATCATGTCACTCTTTGACAAATTGTCAATAATCGGCTTTTATCCTCTATCAGTTATCATTCAGGCCATGACCACAACACCGGAAGCACCATGAACGAGCCGTTGAAAACACGCAGGGAACGGGAAAAACAGGCAAGGTACGATGCCATTCTGGACGCCGCCGAGCTGGTGTTTTCCGAGAAAGGCTACGATCGCACCTCCATGGACGACATCGCCCGTACCGCCAGCCTGAGCCGCGCGTTGCTGTATGTGTACTTCAAGGATAAGGCGGCGATTCAGCGGGGCATCATGCTGCGGGCCGGCCAGAGCCTGGTCGCCCGGTTCGAGCAGGCACGCACAGCGGCAGATACCGGGCTGGCCCAGATCCGGGCCATGGGAGATGCCTACTACCGGTTTTACCGGGAAGAGCCGGATTACTTTTCGGCCCTGACCAAGGCCTCAACCGCCATGGCAGAGGCTGAGCAGGAACAGGCGTCGGAGATGATGTGTTCCAGGAACGAGCTGATGCAACTGATGGAAGCGGCCATCCACAAAGGCCTTGAAGATGGCACAATGAGCCGGGAGCGCATCACCTCGCCGGCCCAGACCGCGTTGTATCTGCGCGGCGCCCTGCACGGGGTGATCATGCTGTGCCAGGCAGAAGCGGGGGAAAACCCGGACTTTCCCGCCGACAACCTGATTCATCACACCATGGACATGCTCACCCGCTCTATTGCCAGCTGATGCCTGTCACAGCTGGAAATCGTAGATCGAGCCCAGCCCCAGTATACCGGTCAGTTCATCCAGGGCCTTGCGCACTTCGTCCAGCAGCATGGGGTCTGCCAGGTCCTGCTGGCTCAGCTCATCCCGGTAGTGGGCATTAACCCACGCGGTCAGGCGGTCGTACAGGGCATCGGTCAGAACCACACCCTGATTGATGGCACGCCGCTCTTCATCGCTCAGCACCACTCGCAGCCGCAAGCAGGCCGGGCCGCCGCCGTTACGCATGGACTGCTTTACATCGAACACTTCCACTGCGGTAATGGGGCCATTCTGTTGCAGCAGGCTGTCCAGGTAACGGCTGACCGACGCGACCTCCCGGCACTCGCCCGGCACCGCCAGCAACATGCCATCCGGGGTATTCAGCAACTGGCTGTTGAACAGGTAAGAAGCTACGGCATCTTCAATCGGTACCTCTGCCGCTGAGACCCGCACCGGTTGCAGTTCGGTTCCGGCCAAACGCGCCCGGATATCCGACAGCACTCCGCCTTCATCCAGAAACGCCAGCTCGTGGTAGAACAGACAGCTACCATTACCCACCGCAATCACATCGTTGTGGAACACCCCGGCATCAATGGCCGCCGGGTTCTGCTGGGCGAATACCGCATGGCGGTCGTCCAGCCCGTGCAACCTTGCAATCGCCCGGGAGGCCTCCAGCGTCTGCCGGGCCGGGTACTTCACCGGTGCCGGCGCGCTTTCATTGAACGCCGCCTGGCCATACACAAACAACTCAACTCCGGGGTCGCCATAACCAGCACACAAACGGGTATGGTTGGCGGCACCTTCGTCACCAAAGTGACTGACGGATGGCAGGGCCGGATGGTGGGCGAAATAGCTTTCATCGGTGAAGATGGCTTTCAGGGCCCGGCCCGTCACCCTATGTTCGATGGAGCGATGGAATTTGGCACTCAGGTTGGCCGGGGTGAAGTGCACGCGGTGGTCTGCGGTATCGGCGCTTGGCGATACCGTGGCTGCATTGGCAGTCCACATGGCCGAGGCCGACGAGACAGCCGCCAGGATGGCCGGATCCGCCTGGGCAGCCTGTTCCAGAACCTGCCGGTCGCTGCCGGCAAAGCCCAGGGCCCGCAGGGTGGGAATGTGAGGCCGCTCGTGGGGTGGCAGAACCGCCTGAACATAGCCCCTGTCTGCCAGCTTTTTCATCTTGGCGAGGCCCTGCAAGGCTGCCTCTTTGGGGTTGGACACGGCGTTCACGTTAGACTTCGACGCCACGTTACCCCAGGACAACCCGGCGTAATTATGGGTCGGGCCGACCAGGCCGTCGAAGTTCGCTTCAACTGCGTGTGTTGCCATCTCTCTCACCTTCGGTGCGGAATTCGTAATTGATCTTTCAGGGGCGCCAGCCGAACCGGGTCTCCGGACTCTACCCGAAGCGCATCTGCCACCTCCCGGGGCAACCGGATGGTATCCGGCTCGATGCAGTCCACGGGGATGGTGGTTACCCGGAAATCCCGGAACGAGCGGTTGGAGATCATCACCCGCTGCTCCGGCGGCACATCGAGATCGACCGGTTTACTCACCACCATGGCGTGCCGGTTGACGGATTCGCGGATACTGCGGATGTTGTGAATGAAGGCTTCCACCACAGGGCCGCCGTCGAAGATATCGACCATGCCGTTAAAGTTGAAGCCCTCGGCTTCCAGCATCTTCAGGGCCGGCAGGGTGTTGTCGTGCACCCGGCCAATCGCCGCCCGGGCGCTGTCGGGCAGCATGGGCAAGTAAATGGGGTATTTCGGCATCAGTTCAGCAATGAAGGACTTATTGCCCAGGCCGGAAAGCCGGTCCGCCTGGCTGAACTCCATGTCGAAGAACTTGCTGCCAAGGGCATCCCACAGGGGGCTCTGGCCATTGGCGTCCGACACGCCCCGCATTTCTGCGAACACCTTGTCGGAGAAATGCTTGCGAAATTCGTCCAGGAACATGAACCGGCACCGGGACAGTAACAACCCGTTGCCGTCGCCCTTGTAATTGTCTGCCAGCAGCAACGAGCAGATTTCGGTGGTGTCGGTCATGTCGTTGGACAGGTGCAGGGTGGGCGTCCGCACGTGCACACCCAGCTCGCGGGAGGCGTTTACTGTCAGGCTTAGGCGATAGTTGTAGAATACTTCCTCGAGCCCCACACGGGCTTCGATGCCGCTGACGCCCACCGCCTGCCCGGTTTCGGTATCTTCCAGCGCAAACAGGTAAAGGCCCGCCTCCGGGGCACAACGCTGGCTGAAGGAGTCCCGGGCACGGTCGATCTTGCGTTGCAGCAGCTCCGTGTCCGCCGGTAGTGTGGTCAGGCCTTTGCCGGCATTCTGCGCCATGGCAAACAGGGCATCCAGGTCGTTTTCCTGCAGTGGCCGGATCAACAGCATGTTGGTGCCCTCCCCTTTTTCGTGGTCATAGCGGAGAGATCCTTACCCGGTCGCCGGCACTCTTTTCCAGCCCCTTCCAGGTACTGACCGGCACTTTCACATCGTCGGTGAGGGTTTCTGCCATCGGGGTAAGCAGGCACCGGAAATGCTCACCTTCACCGGCCGCAATCAGGCAGGTTTCACCATGCTCGTCGTGGCTGCCATGCAGGGTTTTCGGGTGGCTGGTGATCAGGGTTCGCAGGCCATCCGTGCGGGCCTCCAGAACCGGCCCGCCATCAAAGATATCCAGGTAATTACCCGGCAGGAAGCCTTCCTGCTGAAGCAACTCGTAATTTGCCTGGGTCTGGCGGTGAGGCTGACCGATGGCGGCCTGGGCGGCGTCGCTCAGCAGGGTGACGTAGATGGGGTTGGGCGGCATCAGCTCGGCGATGAAGGTTTTGCTGAGCTGGCCGGAGTACTGGTCTGCGGTTTCAAAGTCCATGTTGAAGAAGTGCCGGCCCAGGCTGTCCCAGAAGGGTACGCTGCCGTCTTCGTTCTGAACGCCCTGAATTTCCACCACCATGCGCGAGCTGAACCAGTCCCGGTGGCTGGCGATGAACAGCATACGGGCCCGGGAGAGCAGCTCGAAAGCGGTCGTCTCGCGCAGTTCGGGGCGAAGGCTGAAGGCGCACAGCAAGGTGTGATCGGTTAGTCCGTGGCTGGGGTACAGCACCTCGACTCGCCGGGAGGTGCCCAGTTCGTGGGAGGCGTGGATCAGGTGGTCGCGGCGGTAGTTGTAGAAGGGTTCGCCGTTGCCGGCCCGGCTGTCTATGCCGGCGGTACCTGCTATCTGGCCGGTTTCGGTGTTTTCCAGCACCAGCAGGATGCGCCGTGGGGTTTTGGGAGCCTGGGCGGCAAGGGACGCCTGGGCGTGGCTGATGCGTTCGGCCAGGCGTTGTTCGGTTTTGGGGAGCGTAGAAGATAGCCTGGCGCCCTGGGTTCCGGCTATGTCCAGTATTTGTTGCAGGTCATCCAGTTTTGCTGGACGGACTCGCCACATGGGCTTGCTCCCTCTTCCGGTAAGACATACAACGTCGTTAGCCGACCGGTGCTGAACCGGGAACGCCCTTCCGGAAACCGCTACAAGCACCCGCAAGCGGGTCCAGCCAGCAATCATAGATTGCTGTCGTTCGGCTACGCATGAAGCTTAGCTTCATAAACGCTTGCCTCACCCCTGTGCGCTTCTCTCCGGCCATCCATGGCCTGCGAAATTTCCGGAAGGGCGTTCCCGGCCCATCACCTACTGTGTCATCAACCGTGCAGCTTCGGAATTATGCCGTCAGTTTTTTAACCGCTGCCTCGAAACGCTCCAGCGCTTCTTCAATATCGACTTCCGGGATGATCAGGGACGGCGCAAGACGAATCACGTTGGCGCCGGCCATCAGCACCATCACGCCTTCTTCCAGCCCGGCATTCAGGAAGTCCTTGGCCTTGCCCTGCCACTGCTCGGTCAATACACAGCCTAGCAGTAAACCAGCGCCGCGCACTTCGGAGAACACACCGTAACGCTCGCCAATGTTCATCATACCTTTGCGGAGCTTGTCGGAGCGGGCGTTGACGCCTTTGAGGATTTCCGGCTGGCTGACGGTGTCGATCACCTTCTGGGCCACGGCGCAGGCCAGGGCGTTGCCGCCGTAGGTGCTGCCGTGGGTGCCGACGCCGAGGCTTGCGGCAACTTTGGCCGTGGTCAGCATGGCGGCGACCGGGAAACCACCGCCCAGGCCTTTGGCGCTGGACAGGATGTCGGGGGTTACGCCGTACATTTCATAGGCGTACAGGTGGCCGGTGCGACCGACACCGGTTTGTACTTCGTCGAACACCAGCAGGGCGTTGTTTTCGTCGCACAGCTGGCGCAGGCCCTTGAGGAATTCGGGATCGGCCGGCAGTACGCCGCTTTCGCCCTGGATGGGCTCAACCACCACGGCACAGGTTTTCTCCTTGGAGATCAGAGCCTTTACCGAGTCCAGGTCGTTGAAATCTGCGTGATGGATGCCGCCCGGGGCCGGTTCGAAGCCTTCCAGGTATTTATGCTGCCCGCCCACACTGACGGTGAACAGGGTGCGGCCGTGGAAGGCGTTTTTGAAGGAGATGATTTCATGCTTCTCCGGGCCATAGTGTTCCCACGAATAACGACGGGCCAGCTTGAAGGCGGCTTCGTTGGCTTCGGCACCGGAGTTGGCGAAGAATACCCGCTCGGCGAAGGTGTGGTCGCACAGGGTTTTGGCCAGGCGCAGGGCCGGTTCGTTGGTCATTACGTTGGACAGGTGCCAGATTTTCTCGGCCTGTTCCTGCAATGCACCAACCAGTCCCGGGTGGGCATGGCCAAGGCTGGTGACCGCAATGCCGCCCTGGAGATCGACGTATTCTCGCCCGTCCTGATCCCAAACGCGGGAGCCCTCGCCTCGCACCGGAATGATGTTTCCGGGGGCGTAGTTGGGCACCATAACTTCATCGAAAAGTTCGCGGGACACGGGTTCTCTGTTCATCGGTTTCTCTCAGTGACTCATTGCTAAGTGACAGGGTGAATCTGCCCATAATACGCCACTCACGGCATAAGAACAGCCGGTTGTGCCACAGCGGGCAACTCGATGATGCGGTGATGGTTTTTGTCTTTCCCCAGAAGGGCCTTGACCAGCAGTTTGTAGGAATCCAGGTCGAAGGTGACCGGTTCGTTTCCAGGCTGAAAGTCTACCAGTTCCTCTTCACTGTGCCGGGTTTGCAGGTGTATCAAGTTGCAGCAGCAACGTACCCAACTCACCGGCGGTTTCTGTGAACTCCACCCTGCGCAGGCTTTCAGACAGCCGTAGCCCGCGGCTGGACTGATGGTCTCCCGAGAAATGGGATGCCACCCGCTGCGCTATGTTGGTGCTTTTGCCAACGTACAACAGCACATCGTTGTCACCGTAAAACCGGTAAACCCCCGGGCCATGGGGCAGGCCGGCGAATAATTCGGCAGGGACGTTTGAGGGCGTGCTCTGGCGCTGCCAGAGCTTCCGAATAGCGTTGTTGATGGCATCCGAACCGTGCTCTGCCCGGGCATGCTCGAAGAACGCGAGCATCGCGGCTACATCACCCATGGCCCGATGCCGCTCCACCTCAGGTAAATTGTGACGGGTAATAAGGGCGTCCATATTGTGCCGGCTGTGCTCAGGATACAGCGCCCGGGACAGGCGCACCGTGCACAAAACCTTCGCACTGAACGGCCGGCCCAAACGACGAAATTCGGACTTATCGCTGGCGTGGCCAATGCCCAACAGACCAACCAGAACGTGTTCCTGAACTACCAGTGGACTCCGGTGAAGAACACCATGATGGGCGTTGAATACGGCTACTGGGACACAGAAAATGTGGATGGCGACAGCAAAGACGCCAACCGCATCATGTTCGCAGCACAGTACAACTTCTGATCCTTCCTATCAGAAGTTAACTCAGAATTACCCCGGCCCCGGCCGGGGTTTTTCGTTTCTGGCTGGTGCACACGCACCATTCTGGCTCAACCTCCAAGTCCCACACCTGCTCGATTGGGGCCCTTCCCTCCGGTATTCAATACCTTACAAGCCAGAAAACAATCTGGCACAGCTCATGCAAATACCAAACTGCAAGCCGGTGAAAACCACTCACCGCATCAACCGCTGCAACTCTGTGAGGTAATGCCATGAAACTTGCCAAAGACCAAAGCCTGTTGTTTGAACTTACCCAAGCCGCAGAAGCCTATGCCATGCAGGATCTACACGATTACTTTGACTGGATGTACTTCGCGAACTAACCAGGGGACGATGCAGGGCGGGGCCAAAGGCCCCGCCCTGCAAACTGCTTACTCACCCGCCCGGAGCCTGCTACGGACGCTTCGGGTTGTCATCACGCCGAGAACCTCCATCAACGACAGAATCCCCCGGTCATGCTGTTTCGGTGCTTTGCCCCTGGCAATCCGGCCGATCTGCCGGGTGTACCAGCTCACTTCCATCAGGGCCATGTCATCAATCAGTCGAATCCCTGTTTTGATGGGCCTAACCGCGCTGGTCACCTGATCGCCTTTCATAATCCGGTTCGGCAAATCCGGCTCCACCACCAACGGCCTCGCCAGGCCCACCAGGTCCGTGGCGCCGGAAGCCAACGCGTCGGCCATTCCGGTCTCGGTGCGGAAGCCGCCCGTCACCATCAAGGGTACGTCAGTGAGCTTGCGCACTTTCTCTGCGAATTCCAGGAAGTAAGCCTCCCGCGCCAGGGTGCTGGCTTTTACCTCGCCGTCTTCCGCACCCCTGGCCATGGCTGGGTTCTCGTAGTTACCGCCGGAGATTTCTACCAGGTCAATCCCCTCTGCGACGAGTGCCTTGATCACCGCCAGCGATTCGTCCTCGGTAAAACCGCCGCGCTGGAAGTCTGCGGAGTTCAGTTTGATGCCGATATTGAACGCTTCACCGCAAACTTTCCGGATAGCCAGGTACACCGCCAGCACAAAGCTGCGGCGTTTCTCGGCAGAGCCACCCCACTCGTCTGTGCGCTGGTTGTGATGGGGCGACAGGAACTGGCTCACCAGGTAGCCGTGGGCGCCGTGGATTTGCACGCCGTCGAATCCGGCTTTCTGGGCAATGGCAGCACTGCGGGCAAAGCGCTGGATGATGTCTTTAATTTCCGGGCCGGTCAGGGCGCGGGGTGTGGCAAACATGCTGCGGAGCTCTTTTTTGAATGGTATCGCGCTGGGCGAGACCGGGTCCTTGTTCAGCATTTTGGGGCTTTGCTTGCCGGGATGGTTCAATTGCATCCAGATCTGTTTGCCTCCCTTTTGCCCGGCCTTGGCCCAGGCGGTCAGAAGCTCGAGATCGCTTTCATCCTCAATAACCACGTTCTGTGGCTCCCCGATGTGCCGGCGGTCGATCATTACATTACCCGTGATCGACAGCCCGGTGCCGCCCTCTGCCCACGCACGATACAGGGTTGCCAGCTCTTTGGTGGGGTGGTTGTCAATGGTGCCCAGAGTCTCGCTCATGGCGGACTTGGCAAAGCGGTTGGGGATGACAGAGCCATTAGGGAGCTTGAGCGGCTGAGAGAGCAGTTCTGCGGGAGTCATAAGGGCCTCAAGGTGGTTTGCGGGTTCCATGAGGCTGATAGTGGATCTGCCCGGCGAACCGGGCATTGGCCGAAGAGACTGATTTTATCAAAAGAAAGCCTGAATGCCGGGCAACACCGAATTCGTCACTGATGCCATTGCCACCGAGCATGTCGCTGGCCAGCCATAAACGGCGACCCGACAGGGGCATCCGTCGGAGGCCGAAAGCCAGAACGAGCCTGATGACTGCGTTAGGGCTTGTGATGCATAGTTGCACGAAATATCCACACATAGAGGTGCTTCATGGACACAATCAGTGTAAACAAGTTTAGAGATAACTTGGAAAATGTTGTTGAGCAGGTAATTAGTCAGCATGAACCGGTCAAGGTTACACGCCGAGCCGGAGAAGCTTTCGTGGTGATGAGTGCTGAGGACTGGGAGCGAGAGCAGGAAACCCTTCTCGCTCTCCAAAGTAAGAGCCTGATGCAGCAAATTGGTAGAGATTTGGCCAGACTCAACGCAAAAACGAGAAAGCCGCCCCGCAACTAAAAAGCTACGGAGCGGCCCTCGTCTCAGGACTACAGCAACAAGGTCCGAATATCCCCCAGCAGCTGCGTCAGCAGGTTGGTAAACCGGGCAGCATCCGCCCCGTTCACCGCACGGTGGTCGTAAGACAGCGACAGCGGCAGCATCAGCCTCGGCTGGAATTCCTTGCCATCCCAAACCGGCTTCATAGAAGCCTTGGACACACCCAGAATCGCCACTTCCGGCGTGTTCACAATCGGGGTGAACGCGGTGCCGCCAATACCGCCCAGGCTGGTGATGGTAAAGCAGGCGCCCTGCATTTCTGCCGGCTTCAGCTGCTTGTCCCTTGCCTTCTGGGCCAGCTCGGCACTTTCCGCTGCCAGCTCCCACAGACCTTTCTGGTCGACATCCCGGATCACCGGAACCATCAGGCCATGAGGCGTATCCACCGCAATACCGATGTGGATGTACTTCTTGCGCACCACCTCTTTGCGCTCCATGTCCAGGGACACGTTGAACTGAGGCAGTTCCGCCAGTGCTGCCGCGCAGGCTTTGAGCAGGAACGGCAGCGGGGTCATTTTCACGCCACGCTTTTCGCCGGCTGCTTTCTGGCCTTTGCGGAAGGCTTCCATTTCGGTGATGTCGGCATCGTCGAACTGAGTTACGTGGGGCACGTTCAGCCAGCTGCGCTGCATGTTGGTGGCCGTGGCCGCCATCATGCGGGACATGCCTTCGCGCTCGACCTCACCAAACTGGCTGAAGTCCGGCAGTTTCACGCCCGGAATGCCCGAGCCGACCGCCACGCCGCCACCCTGCTGGGCCTGCTGCAACTGGCTCTTCACGTAGGCGTGCACATCATCCTTGATGATACGGCCTTTCGGGCCGGAGCCTTTCACGCGGGTCAGGTCTGCACCCAGTTCCCGTGCCAGTTTGCGCACGGCCGGGCCGGCATGCACCTTGGTGCCCGGTGCCGGCGGCTCGTAGGTAGAGCCTTGCGGTTGAGGGGCGGCTTCAGGCTTGCTGTCTTTCTTCTCCGGCTTGCTGGCCTGGCTTTCGGCCTTGGCACTGTCACCGGAATCTGCCGCTTCGTCCTCGTCATCACCATCGTCTTCGATGGTCATTTCCAGCAGGTCGGAGCCTTCAGAAAGCTTATCGCCCTCCTTTACCAGAATCTTGCCAACCTTGCCAGCATAGGGGGACGGAATTTCCATGGTGGCCTTGTCGGACTCCACGGTCACCAGAGGATCATCCTCGCCAATGGTGTCGCCTTCGGCCACGTTGATTTCGATCACCGGCACGTCGTCGAAGCCATCCAGCGAAGGCACCTTCACCACTTCGGTGCGGGAGCCGCCAGACTTTTTCTTCTTCGGTGCAGGCTTGCTGTCTTCAGACCTGGCCTCGGATTTCTCCTCGGCCTTTTCTTCCGACTTATCATCCCCGGCATCGTCCGAGGCGCCAGCATCTCCACTGGCAGCCAGCATGCCGATCACGTCGCCCTCTTTCACCTTGTCACCCACCTTCACGGTGATTTTGGTGATCTTGCCGGCGGCGGGGGCCGGCAGTTCTACCGAGGCTTTGTCGGATTCCACGGTCAGAATCGGATCTTCTTCTGCAACCGAGTCCCCTTCGCTGACGATGATTTCGATGATCTCGACTTCATCAGCACCGCCGAGATCGGGAACCTTGATTTCCTGTTCACTCATGGCGGTCTCCTTAGCTCAGCACCGGGTTCGGTTTGTTGCGATCGATTCCGTACTTGCGCATGGCTTCGAGAACCTGCTCCTGTTTGATCTCACCATCTTTCGCCAGGGCGGCCAAGGCGGTAACCGCCACATAGTAACGATCCACCTCGAAGAAGTTACGGAGCTTCTCGCGGGTATCGCTGCGGCCGAAACCGTCGGTGCCCAGGGTCATGTAGGTTTTCGGGATGAATGCCCGCAACTGCTCAGAGTGCAGTTTGATGTAATCGGTAGACGACACCACCGGCCCCTGCGCATCTTCCATGCACTGGGTCACGTAGGCCTTGCGGGGCTTGTCGTCCGGGTGCAGGTGGTTCCAGCGCTCCACGTGCTGGCCGTCACGGGCCAGTTCGTTGTAGCTGGTTACGCTCCACACATCGGAAGCCACACCCCAGTCGTCTTTCAGCATCTGTGCGGCGGCGCGCACTTCGTTCATGATCGAGCCGGCGCCCAGCAGCTGAACCCGCGGGCTCTTCTTGCGACCCTTGGTTTCCACAGACTCAAACTTGTACATGCCCTTGATGATGCCGTCTTCACAGTCTTTCGGCATGGCGGGCTGTTCGTAGTTCTCGTTCTCGATGGTCAGGTAGTAGAAGACGTTCTGGTTGTCTTCGAACATCTCCTTCATACCGTGACGGATCACCACGGCCATTTCATAACCGTAGGCCGGGTCGTACGCCTTACAGTTCGGAATGGTGTTCGCCAGTACGTGGCTGTGACCGTCCTGGTGCTGCAGGCCTTCGCCGTTCAAGGTCGTCCGGCCGGCGGTGCCGCCGATCAGGAAGCCTCGGGCCTGCATGTCGCCGGAAGCCCAGGCCAGGTCACCCACGCGCTGGAAGCCGAACATGGAATAGAACACGTAGAACGGAATCAGCGGGAAGCTGTTGGTGCTATAGGACGTAGCCGCGGCCATCCAGGTAGACATGGCACCGTCTTCGTTGATGCCTTCCTGAAGGATCTGGCCCTTCTTGTCTTCCCGGTAGTACATGATCTGGTCGCGGTCCTGGGGCACGTACTTCTGCCCTTCCGCGGTGTAGATACCCAGCTGGCGGAACATGCCTTCCATACCGAAGGTACGGGCTTCGTCCGGCACGATGGGTACTACACGCTTGCCGATGCGCTTGTCTTTTACCAGCGCGGTCAGGATGCGCACGAACGCCATGGTGGTGGAGATTTCACGGCCACCGGAGCCCTCCAGCACCTGCTTGAAGATATCCAGTTCCGGAATCTGCAGCGGCTGGCAATCCTTGTTGCGCTTGGGATAGAAGCCACCCAGCTCCTGCCGGCGCTTCTTCATGTACACCAGCTCCGGGCTGTCCGGCGCCGGGCGGTAGTATGGGACGTCTTCCAGCTCTTCGTCTTTCAGGGGCACACCGAAGCGATCCCGGAAGGATTTCAGGGTATCGATGTCCAGCTTCTTCAGGGAGTGCGCGGTGTTCTGGGCTTCGCCCGCTGCACCGAAACCATAACCCTTGATGGTGTGGGCCAGAATCACGGTGGGCTTGCCGTTCGCGTGGTTCACCGCCTTGTGGTAGGCCGCATATACCTTGTACGGGTCGTGGCCGCCGCGGTTCAGCTTCTGGATATCTTCATCCGACATATCCTCCGCCAGCTTGGCCAGCTCCGGGTGCTTGCCGAAGAATTCCTTGCGGGTGTAAGCCGGGCCCTTGAAGGTCAGGTTCTGCAGCTCGCCATCACAGATCTCGTCCATGGCCCGTTGCATCACGCCGTCTTCGTCTTTCTCGAACAGCGGATCCCACATGCGGCCCCAGACCACCTTGATCACATTCCAGCCGGCACCACGGAACACACCTTCCAGCTCCTGGACAATCTTGCCGTTACCACGCACCGGGCCGTCCAGGCGCTGCAGGTTGCAGTTAACCACCCAGATCAGGTTATCCAGCTTCTCGCGGCCGGCCTTGGAGATGGAGCCCAGGGTTTCCGGCTCGTCACACTCGCCGTCACCCACGAACGCCCACACCTTGCGGCCGTCCATGTCGATCAGCTCACGGCTGTGCAGGTACTTCATTACGTGGGCCTGGTAGATAGACTGGATAGGCCCCAGACCCATGGATACGGTCGGGAACTGCCAGTAATCCGGCATCAGCCAGGGGTGCGGGTAGGAAGACAGGCCGTCGCCGTCCACTTCTTCACGATACTTGTCCAACTGCGCTTCGCTGAACCGGCCTTCCAGGAAGGAACGGGCGTAGATACCGGGCGATGCGTGACCCTGGAAATACACCAGGTCTGACGCGCGTTCGTCGCCACCGCCGTGGAAGAAGTAATTGAAGCCCACGTCATAAAGGGTGGCTGCAGAAGAGAAGGTGGAGATATGGCCACCCAGGTCACCCGGGCGCTTGTTGGCCCGTACCACCATGGCCATGGCGTTCCAGCGAATCAGGGAACGGATACGGCGCTCCATGAACAGGTCACCCGGCATCCGGGATTCCTGGGTAACGGGAATGCTGTTGCGGAACGGCGTGGTAATGGAATACGGCAGCTCGGTGCCGTCCCTGCTGGCGCGCTCAGACAAGCGCTCCAGAATATATTTGGCACGGTCGACGCCTTCGTTTTCGATTAACGACTCTAGTGCGTCAAGCCATTCGCTGGTTTCAATGGGATCATCATCGCGGTACATCAAACCCTCCCCCTCGGGAACAATTTAAGCTCTCACAAGCATAGAACAGCTCTGGCATTTTTCCTGCTGAACGACAGAAGAGCATTCAGGAACAAAACTTTCGTATTTTTACTACAAAACGACGCCAGAAAACAAACAAACAGGCGTTTGAAAGTACTTTAATTAGCATTAGTTACGTAATAATGACTACTTCCGATGACAGGAACAAGACGCTCTCAGACCAATGTCTCACACGTACTTCCAACGATAATTCCATCGCCTGACTAAACACTGACCTTAAAGAATTTTTGACGAAATTAGCCGAAAAACGGCACAAATCCATGCAATTTGACACTTTTAAAGGCACTGATCAGCGCCAGGAATCTCTACTATTAATTAGACCTGAAAATGAATTGCTATTTATGTATACTTGCCTGCCCGATTTTTGACCAGTGAAGGAGGAAAACACCCCTCCTTTTGATTTTCCGACACACAACAGAGGGCGATCTATGAACTCCATCGTCACCTTTCCGAACCGCATCCCGGTTCAGGAATTCGAGGAACGCCGGTTCAAGGTTTTTACTGACCGCCAGCTCGACAAAATTGAGGCGATCCAGAATCTCCCTGAAGACACCCTGTTCGAGATGAAAGTGGTAGCCAGCGTGCTGCCGTTCCGGGTTAACGAATACGTGATCAACGAACTGATCAACTGGGACAAGGTACCAAACGATCCCATTTACCAGCTTGTCTTCCCTCAAAAAGGCATGCTGAAAGACGAACATTACGAGCGCATGGCCAAGCTGCACCGCGAAGGCGCAGAGAAAAAGGACATCCAGGCCGCCGCCAAGGAAATCCGCGACGAGCTGAACCCGCACCCGGCCGGCCAGATGGAAATGAACATGCCGGAGCTGGATGGCGAAGTGCTGGACGGCGTACAGCACAAATACCGCGAGACCGTGCTGTTTTTCCCGTCCCAGGGCCAGACCTGCCACAGCTACTGCACCTTCTGCTTCCGCTGGGCCCAGTTTGTCGGTGACAAAGACCTGAAAATGGCCAGCACCGATGCCGAGAAACTGCACGGCTACCTGCAGGAACACACCGAAGTGACCGATCTGCTGGTGACCGGCGGCGACCCCATGGTCATGAAAACCAAGAACCTGGTGCAGTACCTGGAACCGCTGCTGCAGCCGGAGTTCGACCACATCCAGACCATCCGCATCGGCACCAAGGCCCTCACCTTCTGGCCGTACCGCTTTGTGACCGATAAGGATGCCGACGAGCTGATCGAACTGTTCGCCAAACTGGTTGATGCCGGCAAGCACGTGGCCATCATGGCCCACTACAACCACTGGCAGGAAATCACCACCGACATCGCGGAAGAAGCCATTCGCCGCATCCGCGCCACCGGTGCCGAAATCCGCGCCCAGGGCCCGCTGATCAAGCACGTGAACGACGATGCCGACGCCTGGGCCAAGCTGTGGAAGAAAGAAGTGAAGCTGGGCATCATCCCCTACTACATGTTTGTAGAGCGGGACACCGGCGCCAAGAACTACTTCGAAGTGCCCCTGGCCGAGGCCTACAACATCTACCGCGAAGCCATGAAGCAAGTCAGCGGCCTGGCCCGCACCGCCCGCGGCCCCAGCATGAGCGCAGGCCCCGGTAAGGTAGAAATCCAGGGCGTAACCGAAATCAAAGGCGAAAAGGTGTTCGTGCTGCGCTTCCTGCAAGGCCGCAACCCGGACTGGGTACAGCGCCCGTTCTTTGCCAAGTACAGCGAGACGGCCACCTGGCTGCACGAGCTGGAGCCCGCCTTTGGCGAGGAGAAGTTCTTCTTTGAGGATGAGTTTAAGGCGATGAAGCAGGGTAAAGCCTGAATCAGGTGATACTCAGCTAATCCAGAGAGCCGGGCAAATCGCCCGGTTTTTTGTGCAATACAAATAGATCATGATGATCAGTGAACCTTCGGCACAAACCCCTCCGGCTTGTCCCGAATCCACTCCACGAATACCATCAATTCCTCCAGCTCCATCAACTTATCCCAACTGTTGTAATACAACCCAAGCTCACACTCCGAGCAAGCCTTATGAATCGCGTTATGGCAGGGCCGGCAAACCCAGAGCGTGCGGGTGACCATGTCTTCCTTGCTGAACAGCTTCTGGAAGCGTTTCTTTCTGTGCAGGTGCCTGGGAATCAAATGATGGCGGGTGAGCCCGGCAACGGGGCGTTGGCAGAGTTCACAGTCGTCGGGCTGGGGCGGGAGTTTGAGCATCTTCAGGTAATTATCAGAGCCAGGCGGTGATGCAACCGCCCGGCTCGGCTCTGGCAGACCGGGTCAGTGCATCAAGGTATACAGCTTCCTACGATAGGCCCGCACATCCGGATTGTTGTTCCCCAGCTTCTCGAACAGCTCCACCAGGGTGGTTTTGGCAATGCCATCTTTATAAGCACCGTCTGCCTGCATCAGGCGAATCAACAGGTCCATGGCTTCGGCATTTTTGTCCTGTAGCACCATGTGCAGGGATAACTGGTGCAGGGCCTCCGGGTCTTTCGGGTTGGCTTCCAGTTTAGCTTCCAGCTCGGCCTGCGGCGGCAGTTCGCCAGACTGTTTCAGGAACTTCACCCTGGCCGCCAGCTGTTTGGCCTTGTGCTGCAGTTTCTCTTCCGGCGGCAGGCTGTTGAGTACCTGCTCGGCGGTGTCGAGATCGCCCTGCTCGGCTTTCAGCTGAGCCAGGTCGATCAGCACATCCAGGTTTTCCGGGTCTTTCTGGTTCATTTCGGTGAGGATCGCCAGGGCACCGTCTACATCGCCAGCGTCCCACAAGGCGTGGGCCTTTTCATACGGGTCTTCCGCCGGGGCTTCGATGTGTTTTTCCAGTACCTTGCGGATTTCGCTTTCCGGCAGGGCACCGTTGAAGCCATCCACCGCCTGGCCATTCTTCACCAAAATGATGGTGGGCAGGCTGCGCACGCCCAGAGATGCTGTCAGCTCCTGCTGCTCGTCCGCATTCACCTTGGCCAGCTGGAAATTGCCCTGATACTCCTCCGCCAGCTTCTGCAGAATCGGCATCAGCTGCTTACAAGGCGCGCACCATTCGGCCCATACGTCCACCAAAATAGGTGTAGTGGCGGAGGCTTCCATCACTTTCTGCTGAAAGTTGTCGGCGGTGGCGTCGAATATATACGGCGAGTTGCTCATAAGTCGGGAACCTGAACCAGAATGAATAAAATTGCCTAAAGATATGGAGCCGGCAGCAGAAAAATCAAGCCAGCTTGAAAACCTGGCTTTCGTCGTCACATAGGTCTTTAACCACTCAGCCCTGAGAGCAACACGGTATGAATGACGAGAACCGCAAAGACTCCCTGGAAGAATTTGAAGACGATGTAACCGAGTACATCGGCAAAGACGAGAACAGCAAAAGCCTGATCCTGCCGCAGCAGGCCAGGCCCCGGCGCATGTATGTGCTGCCGGTGTCTAACCGGCCGTTCTTCCCGGCGCAGGTGCAGCCGGTGGTGGTGAACCAGAACCCGTGGCAGGAAACCCTGAAGCGGGTGGGCGAGACCGAGCACAAGGTTCTGGGTATCTGCTTTGTGGAAGACCCGGAATCCGACACCGGCATTCCCGCCAGCGACGACCTGGAAACCATGGGTTGCGCGGTGAAGGTTCACCATGCCCAGAGCGAAGGAGGCAAGGTCCAGTTTATTGCCCAGGGCATGCAGCGCTTCAAAATCGTGCAGTGGCTGCGCCGCCGCCCGCCCTACCTGGTGGAAGTGGAATACCCGGAGGAGCCGGAAGAACCGGCGGATGAGCTCAAGGCCTACACCCTGGCCATTATCAGCGCAATAAAGGAGCTGCTCCGCACCAACCCGCTGTATGGCGAAGAGGTGAAGCAGTACCTGTCCCGCTTTGGCCCGGAAGACAGTTCGCCGCTGGCAGACTTCGGCGCCTCTATGACCAGTGCCCCGGGCCGGGAGTTGCAGGATGTGCTGGATACCGTGCCCCTGCTCCGGCGTATGGAGCGGGTGCTGTTGCTGATGCGCAAAGAGCAGGAAGTGGCGCGCCTGCAATCCGAGATCAATGAAGAAGTAAACGAGAAGGTGCAGAAGCACCAGCGGGAATTCTTCCTGCGCGAGCAGCTGAAAGTCATCCAGCGGGAGCTGGGCATTGCCAAGGACGACAAAACCGCCGATGTGGAGCGCTTTGAAGAGCGCATGGCCAAACTGAACCCACCGGACGCGGTGCAGGACAGGTTCAAGGATGAAATCCAGAAACTACAGGTGCTGGAACAGGGCTCCCCGGAATACGGCGTTACCCGCAACTACCTGGACTGGATTACCCAAGTGCCCTGGGGTGTGCATTCCGAAGACCACTTCGACCTGGCCGAAGCCCGCCGCATTCTGGACCGGGACCACGACGGCCTGGACGATGTAAAAGACCGTATCATCGAGTTCCTGGCCGAAGGTACCTTCAAGGGCGAAGTGAGTGGTTCCATACTGCTGCTGGTCGGCCCGCCCGGGGTGGGCAAAACCTCCATCGGCCGTTCGGTGGCCGATGCCCTTGGCAGGGAGTTTTATCGGTTCAGTGTCGGCGGTATGCGCGATGAAGCTGAAATCAAAGGCCACCGCCGCACCTACATCGGCGCCATGCCCGGTAAATTCGTGCAGGCCCTGAAAGACAGCAAGGTGGCCAACCCGGTGATCATGCTGGATGAGATCGACAAGATCGGCAGCTCCTATCAGGGCGACCCGGCCTCGGCCCTGCTGGAAACTTTGGACCCGGAACAGAACAAGGAATTCCTGGACCACTACCTGGACGTACGCATGGACCTGTCCAAGGTGCTGTTCGTGTGTACCGCCAACCAGCTGGACACCATCCCCCGGCCATTGCTCGACCGCATGGATGTTATTCGACTGTCCGGCTACATCGGCGAAGAAAAACTGGCCATCGCCAAGCATCACCTGATGCCGCGCCTGCTGAAACGTGCCGGTTTGCTGAAGAAACAGCTGAACATCACCGATGCGGCCATCCGCCAGGTAATCGAAGGCTACGCCCGGGAAGCCGGCGTGCGGAACCTGGAAAAGCTGCTGCACAAGATCATCCGCAAGGGCATCGTGAAACTGCTGGAAAACCCGGACAAGCCGGTAAAAGTCGGCGTTGCGGACCTGCAGGACTATCTGGGACAGCCCGCCTTCCGCAAAGAGAAATCCATGAAGGGCACCGGCGTAGTCACCGGCCTTGCCTGGACCGCCATGGGCGGCGCTACCCTGAGTATCGAGGCGTCACAGGTTCACACCAGCCAGCGCGGGTTCAAGCTCACCGGGCAGCTGGGGGATGTGATGAAGGAATCCGCAGAGATTGCCTACAGCTTTGTGTCGTCCAACCTGAAACGCTTCAAAGGCGACCCGACCTTCTTCGACAAATCCTTCGTGCACCTGCACGTACCGGAAGGGGCCACCCCGAAAGACGGCCCCAGCGCCGGTGTGACCATGGCCACCGCCCTGCTCTCCATCGCCCGCAAAGAAGCCCCGCAGCAGAACATCGCCATGACCGGTGAGCTGACCTTAACCGGGCAGGTTCTGCCTGTAGGAGGTATTCGCGAAAAGGTGATTGCTGCACGCCGGCAGAAGATCAATAACCTGATATTGCCGGAGGCGAACCGGGGAGATTATGAGGAATTGCCGGAGTATCTGAAGGAAGGGATTACGGTGAACTTTGCGAAGCACTATAACGATGTGTTTCAGGTTTGCTTTGGGAATAACAAGCCGCGGAAGGGGGCTTTGGTGCACTGATTTTGTGCCACGGACTATAGCTCACAAGCCTGCCGGTTGCGGGCGGGGTACAGGTTTTCTGCCGGAAAAAGATGTCTGAGCGAAGCGAGTTATTTTTCCAAAGAAAACCTGTACCCCGCCCGCAACCAGCCACCATGGGTTTCAGGTTGGGTGCCCAAGTTGGGTGCCATGGAGGGGAGCCCGAATAAGCCTTGTGCCATGGGGGTCTGTCCACGTAGGGACAGACCCCTTGCCAGACCCCTTGCCAGACTGCGTCTCAGGCTTTTTCTTTCCAGCCGTCGTCTTTGAGGACGGAGCCTACGGTGAGTACCGGCGAAGCGTCGATGTCGTCGGCGTCCATCATATTGGCCACGCGCTGCAGCGAGGCCAGGATCATGGTCTGCTCCCACTCTGCCAGGCTCTGGAACTTCTGGATGAAATCTTCCTGCAGGGGGTTCGGCGCCCGGGCCAGTATCTCGGCGCCGGCTTCGGTCAGGTGGGCGTGCACCTTGCGCTTGTCCTGGGTGCTGCGCACCCGGTACACCAGCTTACGCAACTCAAGGCGATCCAGAATGGTGGTCACCGTGGCCTGGCTCAGGCTCACATTCTCGGCAATGGTGCCGATGGTCACCTCACCCAAGTCCCGGATGGTGCGCATGATCAGAAGCTGCGGCCCGGTCAGGCCTGCGTGCTTGCTCAACCGCTTGGAATGCAGATCCGTTGCCCGGATAACCCGCCGAAGTGCTACCAACACCTGCTCGTAATTATTCACACCCTACTCCACTCAGGACCAGTTATTTATACCTCTAATTATTAGAGGTCTTTGCACCACAGAATGCAAGTGGCGGATATTACCTAGCTTGCGTTCTTTATGCCCGCTGTATTCAACACCCCATGCGGCATTATTTCCGCCAGCCACTATGCTAAGGTCATCACCTGCTAGCCAATACATGCACCAGAAAACGGAAACGGTTGATGATCAGGTACTTTCTAGCGTTCGTCTTTGCACTCGCCTTCGCCACCACACTCCAGGCACAACAGCAGCAACTGGGGCCGGACAAAGAGCTCACCGCAGAAGACGTTGAGGAAAGCATCAAAACCCTCGAAAAGCCCATGTACACCCCGTTTGTGGAGCTGTACCTGCTGGACGAGTCCAAGGCCCTGCGCAAGGAAATGCAGGACACCCGGGCCGAGCTGATCGAAAAGGTGGTAGAGAAAGAACTGTCCGTGGCCGACAAGTCCATGTCTTACGCCACCGACACGGTTACCTACTTTTTCTACCTGATTGCCGGTGCCACCTCCATCCTGGTGGTGATCGGCTGGAACTCCATCCGCGATATGCGCCACCAGCTCACCAGCCTGGCCGAAAAGCGGGTGAACGAACTGGTGGTGGAATACGAACAGCGGCTGAAGTTTATTGAGGAACAACTGCAGCAGAAGTCTGAAATCATCCACCAGAACCAGGCGGAGATTGAGCGCACCAACGAGGTGCACGCGCTCTGGTTGAAGGCAAGCCAGGAAACCTCCCAGCAGAACAAGATCGCTGCCTACGACCAGATTCTGGACCTGCGGCCAGACGACGTAGAGGCCCTGAGCTACAAGGCTGATGCGGTTCTGGAAATGCGCGAGCCCCTATGGGCTATCAGCCTGTGCCAGCGGGCACTGAAACTGGCCCCGGATAACGGCCACGCCCATTACCAGCTGGCCTGTGCCTACGCCGAGATCGGCCGCTGGGAAGATGCGGTGGCCACGCTGGAAAAAGCCATCGACATTTCCGAGGCTTACCGGGATGACGCCTCGGTAGACCCGAGTTTTGAACAGCTGCAGGATCACGAGACTTTCAGGAACCTGGTCTTTATTGACCAGGACGACAGCACGGACGCGTAATCATCCGGAGACCGGCACGGCGTTTGCTGTTTCAACTTCGACGTTTGTTATTTCAACTTCGAAGAGTAACGCTGTGTTCCGGAGCAAATGCCTCAGCTCCCATGCTTGACAAGGCTCGGGTGGTGGTGTTTCTTAAGTCTCTGAAAACATAAGAATAACCCTGACACAAACAGGAAAAACACGATGAATACCTCCGTAAAGAAACTCGTTACCGCTGTAAGCGCCTCCGTTGCCTTGATGGCTGCCGGCCAGGCTGCTGCTGAAATCAAGATTGGTATTGCAGGCCCCATGACCGGCCCCGTAGCCCAGTATGGCGACATGCAGTTCTCCGGTTCACGCATGGCCATCGAACGCATCAATGCCGCCGGCGGTGTGATGGGTGAAGAACTCGTTGCCGTTGAAGTGGACGACGTGTGCGACCCCAAGCAGGCCGTAACCGTCGCCAACCGACTGGTGAACGAAGGCGTTCAGTATGTGGTGGGTCACCTGTGCTCAAGCTCTACCCAGCCGGCGTCTGACATCTACGAAGACGAAGGCATCCTGATGATTACCCCGGCCTCCACCAGCCCGGAAATCACCCAGCGCGGCTACGAGCTGGTGTTCCGGACCATTGGCCTGGACAGCATGCAGGGTCCGGTTGCCGGCAACTACATTGCCGCCCAGAAGCCCGAGCGCGTGGCGGTGGTTCACGACAAGCAGCAATACGGTGAAGGTATTGCCACGGCCGTGCGCGACACCCTGAACGATGCCGGCGTTGAAATCGCCATGTTTGAAGGCATCACCGCCGGCGACAAAGACTTCTCTTCCCTGGTTACCAAGATCAAGCAGGCCGACGTGGACTACGTTTATTACGGCGGCTACCACCCGGAGTTGGGGCTGATCCTGCGCCAGGCGCGCCAAGCCGATGTTGATGCCAAGTTCATGGGGCCTGAAGGTGTGGGCAACAAAGACATCAACACCATTGCCGGCGATGCCGCCGAAGGCCTTCTGGTAACCCTGCCACCGGCGTTCGACCAGAAAGAAGAAAACCAGGAACTGGTGGCAGCCTTCGCCGAGAAAGGTGAAGACCCCTCCGGCCCGTTCGTTCTGCCGTCCTACACCGCGGTTCAGCTGATTGCCGAAGGTATCGAGATGGCAGATTCCAAGGACCCGTTCGAGGTAGCCAGCGCCCTGCGTTCCGGCACCTTTGAAACTCCGATCGGCACCGTACAGTACGACAAGGCTGGCGATCTCAAAGCCTTCGAATTTGTTGTGTACGAGTGGCACGCCGACGGCAGCAAGACTCCGGCAAACTAAGCCAGATTCGTTTAATTGCAGTATAAACGAGGGCACCTTCCCGCCGTGATCCGGGGGAAGGTGCCTTTCTGGGCGCTGTTTCTCGGAGCTCCACACCCATGCAAGACCTCCTGTATTTCTTTCAGCAGCTCATTAACGGGCTGACGATCGGGAGCACCTACGCCCTGATCGCCATCGGCTACACGATGGTTTACGGCATCATCGGCATGATCAACTTCGCCCACGGCGAAATCTATATGATCGGCGCCTACACCGCGCTTATTGCCATTACCGGCCTGGCTACCCTCGGCATTGCCTGGCTTCCCCTGATCCTGATTGTCGCACTGCTGTGCGCCGTGATTGTGTCCAGCTCCATGGGCTGGGCGGTAGAACGGATTGCTTACCGGCCGGTTCGTGGCCGGCACCGGCTGATTCCCCTGATTTCCGCCATCGGCATGTCCATCTTCCTGCAGAACTATGTGCACCTGGCCCAGGGCTCACGCAACATCGGTTTTCCGGCCCTGATGGAAGGCAGCTTCCGCTTCGGTTCGGCAGAGGGCTTCCAGCTTTCATTGTCTTACATGCAAATCACCATCTTTATCACCACCCTGGTGTGCATGACCATCCTCAGCCTGTTTATCTCCCGGTCCCGTATCGGCCGCGCCTGCCGGGCTGTGTCGCAGGATCTGGGCATGGCCAACCTGCTGGGTATCGACACCAACCGCATCATCTCTGCCACCTTTGTGATTGGCGCGGCACTGGCTGCGGTGGCCGGCCTGTTGCTGGGCATGTACTACGGTTCGGTTGACCCGCTGTTCGGCTTTATTGCCGGCCTGAAGGCCTTTACCGCAGCGGTACTGGGCGGCATTGGCAGCATTCCGGGCGCCATGCTCGGCGGCCTGATTCTGGGCGTGGCCGAGAGCATGACCTCCGGCTACCTCAGTGGTGAATACAAAGATGTGGTGTCGTTCAGCCTGCTGATCCTGATCCTGCTGTTCAAACCCACCGGACTGCTTGGCAAACCGGAGGTTGAGAAGATCTGATGGCCACTCCCAACTTCAAACATGCGTTGTTCTGCGCAATCGTAACGCTGATTATTGCCTACCCCATTCTGGGCCTGAACCTGGTGGCCCAGGGCACAAAGGTGGGCCTGGAAGGCGCCACCATGTCTACCGTGATCTCGGTGGTGCTGGCCGCGTTCGTGGTGTTTTTCTTCCAGCTGTTCCGCGACAGCATTATGGGTAGCCTGGGCAAACTGCCGAAACTGAACCCGCTGAGCGGGCGCGAGCCCATGCCCCAGGCCAAACGGGCAAAGCTGGAATCCTGGGTGCTCACCGCCATCGTGGTATTTGCCCTGTTCTGGCCGTTTCTGGTGTCCCGCGGCTCGGTGGACCTCGCGACGCTGGTGCTGATCTACGTCATGCTCGCACTGGGCCTGAACGTGGTGGTTGGCCTGGCTGGCCTGCTGGACCTGGGCTACGTGGCTTTTTACGCGGTAGGTGCCTACACCTTTGCGCTGCTGTCGCAGTATTTCGGCTTCAGCTTCTGGGCGGCCTTGCCCATCGGTGCCTGCCTGGCGGCCCTGTTCGGGCTGGTGCTGGGCTTTCCGGTGCTGCGGTTACGGGGTGATTACCTGGCCATTGTGACCCTCGGCTTCGGGGAAATCATCCGCATCCTGCTGAATAACTGGACGGCGGTAACCGGCGGCCCCAACGGCATTGGCGGCATTCCCGAACCCACCCTGTTCGGCATGGAATTCGGCCGGCGGGTGAAGGAAGAAGGCAATACCTCCTTCCACGAAACCTTTGGCATTGCCTACAGCGGCGAGCACAAGGTGATCTTCCTGTACCTGATTGCCCTGGTGCTGGCGGTGATTACCGCACTGGTAATCCGCCGGCTGATGCGCATGCCCGTTGGCCGGGCCTGGGAAGCCCTGCGGGAAGATGAAATTGCTGCCCGTTCGCTCGGCCTCAGCCGCACGGCGGTGAAGCTCTCCGCCTTCACCATCGGTGCTTTCTTTGCCGGCTTCGCCGGTACGGTGTTTGCCTCCAAGCAGGGCTTTATCAGCCCGGAGTCGTTCGTGTTCCTGGAATCCGCCATCATCCTGGCCATTGTGGTGCTGGGCGGCATGGGCTCGCAGATCGGCGTGATCCTCGCCGCTATTGCGGTCACCATCCTGCCGGAGCTGGCCCGGGAGTTTGCCGATTACCGCATGCTGATCTTCGGTGCTGCCATGGTGCTGATGATGGTATGGCGGCCGCAGGGGCTGATGCCCATGCGCCGGATTCACATTGAACTGAAACGGCAGGAGTGACAGGCATGCTAGAAGTATCCAATCTGTCCATGCGCTTTGGCGGCCTGCTGGCAGTCGACCAGGTAAGCCTGGACGTACAGGAACGGGAAATCGTATCGATCATCGGCCCGAACGGGGCCGGTAAAACCACGGTGTTCAACTGCATCAGCGGGTTCTACAAGCCAACCGGCGGCAAGATCCTGTTCGAAGGGCGTGAGATTCAGGGTACACCTGACTACAAGATCTCCCGCCTGGGCATGGTGCGTACCTTCCAGCACGTGCGGCTGTTCAACCAGATGACGGTGGTGGAAAACCTGCTGGTGGCTCAGCACCGGCACCTGAACACCAACCTGCTGGCAGGCCTGATTAAAACCCCGAACTACCGGGAGCGGGAACAGAAGTCACTGGACAGGGCCACCTACTGGCTCGACCGGGTAGGCCTGCTGGACCTGGCCAACCGGGAAGCCGGCAACCTGGCCTACGGCCAGCAGCGGCGGCTGGAAATTGCCCGCTGCATGGTGACCGAGCCCAAGCTGCTGATGCTCGATGAACCCGCCGCCGGCCTGAACCCGGCCGAAACCAAAGACCTCAACCAGCTGATTGTCAGCCTGAAGTCCGACTACAACGTGTCGGTACTGCTGATCGAGCACGACATGAGCCTGGTTATGGACATTTCCGACCGGATAACCGTGATCAACCAGGGCCGCCCCCTGGCCAGCGGCACCCCGGCAGAAGTCCGCCAGAACGACGATGTGATCAAAGCCTATCTGGGCGAGGCCTGAGGAAACACCATGCTAGTACTGGAAAACGTTCATACCCACTACGGCAAGATCGAGGCCTTGCACGGGGTGTCTGTGGAGGTGAACAAAGGCGAAATTGTCTCCCTGATCGGTGCCAACGGCGCCGGCAAGACCACCCTGCTGATGACCGTTTGCGGCAACCCGCAAGCCAGCGCCGGCCGGGTCATTCTGGAAGGCCGCGATATCACCAACGAAGCCACTTCCAACATCATGCGTTCCGGCATTGCCATTGTGCCGGAAGGCCGGCGGGTGTTCTCGGGGCTGACGGTGGAAGAGAACCTGCACATGGGGGGGGTCTTCAACACCAAGGCCGAAATCCGCAAAAGTCAGGATCACGTTTACGAGCTGTTCCCGCGCCTGAAAGAGCGGGAGCACCAGAGGGCCGGCACCATGTCGGGTGGCGAGCAGCAAATGCTGGCCATTGGCCGGGCACTGATGAGCAAACCCAGAATGATCATCCTGGATGAGCCCTCACTGGGTCTGGCTCCGATCATCATCCAGCAGATCTTCGAGATCATCGGCCAGCTTCGGGAAGAAGGTATTACGGTGTTCCTGGTGGAGCAGAACGCCCATCAGGCACTGAACCTGGCAGACCGGGGTTATGTCCTGGAAACCGGTCGTATCCGCCTGCACGATACCGGAAAAAACCTGTTGGCGAACCCGGAGGTGCGGGAGGCTTACCTGGGGGGTTAAGGCTGCCTGAAAAACACAAAAGCCGGAGAGGTCCTGCCCTGCTCCGGCTTTTTTCTGGCATGGCCAGATCCGTTACTCTACGCTGCGGATCGTGCCCTTATAACCTTCAACGGTTACGTCGATGGTGCCGTAAACAAGATAGTCATTCTTCTTTACGATGTAGCGCGGAGCTACAATCACATCGGCGCCAGAGGTTTTGATGGCATTATAGGCTGCAGCAGACTTCACCGCAGAAACCGGATCCAGGCCACCCAGCCCCAGACCGCTGCCACCGCCGTTGCCGTAGGTCATGCCATCGGCGTATTCGCTGTCGTCACTCATGGTGAAGAACAGGATCTTGGTTGCAGAGGATTTGCCAGTGATCTTCTCACCCACTTCGATATCGGCCTTGATATCGGTGGTTACGCTGCCTTGCAGGGGAACCGGGGTGGAGCTGACATTCAGGGAGGAACAACCGGACATTGCGCCGGCGACCAGAAGGGTAGATGCAATCAGTGCTTTTTTCACGAAACTTCTCCATGTGTTGTTACTCGGCCGTCATGGCCGCGCGCACTATACTGAAAGCGCCTGCTTATGACAAGAGCGGTTAAATTTTGAGAAAACCATCACATTTAGGCATAAGAAACCTCTTCGCCACGCCTCCCCGCCAATCCCTCCCTATTCCAATACACTGATTTATTTACCCAAGCCAGTTTTGATCTATACTCGTAGTAACGGTCTTCAACCAAACCGGCACCGGCCGGGGCCGTTGTCTTGCAGCCAACCCAGGAAATTCCGGTTGCAGGGTATGCGACGAAGCAAAAAACCACATAAAGGAGTGGATAATGAAAAAACTGATCGCAGGTGCAATTCTTCTTGGCGCATCTTCCATGGCATTCGCCCAGCCCGGCTGTGGTGTTGGCGCCATGATCTGGAAAGGCCAATCCGGTATTGCTCCACACGTACTGGCCGCCACCACCAACGGAACCTTCGGTAACCAGACTTTCGGTATGACCACCGGTACTCTGGGCTGCTCCACCAACCAGTCTGTGCAATCCATGGCTATGTACATGGACAGCAACATCGACAAGGTTGCCCGTGACATGTCCCGTGGTTCCGGCGAAAACCTGGACACCCTGGCCGTTCTGCTGGGTGTAGAAGAAGCCGACCGTGATACCTTCCGCAAAGTACTGCAAGACAACTTTGCAGCCATTTTCCCGAACTCTGACACCACCTCCGGTGAAGCGGTAGATTCCATCGTTTCCCTGATGGAGCAGGACGAGTCTCTGAGCAAGTACGTAGCCGCCTGATCGGCTAAACCCGAAGGATTGAACCCGCGCCATGGATGGCGCACTATCGCCGTACCAATCTAAACCGGACGTAAACAATTCCCATGGGCTACCCCTTGCGCACTGGGCAGGCTGCACTCTGGCTTGCATGTTCACTCGCAACCCCGGCAACCTTTGCCGCCATTCCCGACAACCTTCACGAACATCCGGTATGGCTCACGCTTGGCCACTACCACCAGGATACCCTGGGCTCCGGTTTCACCAGCCAGGCAGACGACCCTGCGTTTTTCCTGAGCGAGAATGGCAAAACCTCACCGGAAGCAGAACTACAGGCAACCCTGGAAGCCATCCGCCAGCCCGGCGGTGGTGATGACCATGCCCGCTGCCGTTTCCCGGCCCGGGATGCCTGGTTGCGGGAACAACTGGATTTACCGAACACCCCGGTAGACTGCCCGGCTTACGACGAATGGGCCGAGACCCTGAACACCGAGAAAGTCACCCTGGTGTTTGCGGCCTCGTACCTGAACAGCCCGTCCTCCATGTTCGGCCACACCTTCCTGCGGCTGGACCCGCCCCAGGACGACGAAGAAACCGATCTGCTGCTGGCCAACACCATTTCCTACGCAGCCGATGCCGCCGAACACGACAGCGAACTGCTGTTTGCGTATCGCGGAATCTTCGGTGGCTATCCGGGCATCACAGCTATCCAGCCCTATTACGAAATGATCCGGCTGTACAACGACATCGAACACCGGGACCTGTGGGAATACACCCTGAACCTCACCCAGCCGGAGGTCGACACGCTGCTGGCCCATACCTGGGAGATTCAGGACAAGAACTTTGACTATTACTTCTTCGACGAAAACTGTGCCTACCGCCTGCTGGCACTGATTGACGCCGCCCGCCCGGGCACAGACCTGCTGGATGAAGTAAGCACTCACGCCATTCCGTCTGACACCGTGCGCTGGGTGCGGGATGCCGGGCTGGTGGAAAGCATTCATTACCGCCCCTCCGCCGCCACCTCCGTTGCCCACAGCCTCGACAGCCTGCCTCCTGAACACCGGACCATCGCCGCTGCGGTCGCCAACGGCTATGTGGATGTGAACGGCCCGGAAGTCCGGGAGCTGGAGAAGAACGACCGTGCCCAATTGCTGGACGCCACCTACGACTACGTGCGCTACCAAAGCGAAGCCGAAGGCTGGCCCCGGGAACATGCCGCACCGCTATCCCATGACTTGTTGGTGTCCCGCAGCAAGATTGACGGCGCCGAAGAGTTGCCGAAGGTGCCAGAGCCTGAAATCCGCGACGACCAGGGCCATGACACCTTCCGCCTGAGCCTGGGCTCCGGCCAGCTGGCCCACCGCGAATTCACCCAGCTGACTCTCCGGCCCGCCTACCACGATGTGCTGGACCCGCCCGCCGGTTACCGCACCGGTGCGCAGCTGCAATTCCTGCGCCTCGACGCCCGCCTCTACCACGACAACGACGAACTGCAGGTAGAGCAGATCACCGGGGTGGAAATACGCTCCCTGAGCCCGAGAAACCAGTTCTTCTCGCCAATCTCGTGGCAGGTGGGCTTTGGTGGCCGCCGCACCGATACCGGTGATAACCGCGTGCTCACGCCCTACCTGGAAGGTGGTGCCGGTGGCAGCTGGGGCCTTGGCCAGAATACCCAGGCGTTCGCCATTGCCACCGCCGATGTGGAAATCGATGACGACCTGCGCCGCGGCCACGATTTCGCCCCCGGTGCAGACCTCGGCCTGCTGCACCAGAACAACCGCTTCAGCCTGCTGGCCGGCGCAAAAACCAAGGCCTGGATCATCAGCAGCCAGCACCGGCAAGACCAGCTGTACGCCGAAGGCAACTGGCACATCGGCCGGGAGTTCAGCGTATTCGCCAAATTCACCCGGGAAGACCACTTCGACAGGTACCAAAGCACATGGCAAGCCGGCCTTCACGCCTACTTCTGAACCCCAGGGCGGCCATCGTCGCCCTGCTGGCCATCACCGCACTGCTGCAAACCGGCTGCAGCAGCGTGTTCTTCTACCCGGACAAAACCACCTACATCACCCCGGATCGCCTCAACCTGGACTACCAGGATATCTACCTCGACACTGCAGACGGCGAAACCCTCCACGGCTGGTGGCTCCCGGCCCTCACCGACGAGCCCGCCAAGGGCACGGTTTACTACCTGCACGGCAACGCCCAGAACGTCAGCGCCCACATCCTCAACGCCGCATGGCTGCCAGAACAGGGCTACAACGTATTCACCCTCGACTATCGCGGTTACGGCCAGTCTACTGGTGCACCCGATATCGAAGGCGCTTTACACGACGTAGAAACCGGCCTACGCTGGCTGATCGAACAGGAAGACACACACAACCGCCCGCTTTACCTGCTGGGCCAGAGCCTCGGTGGAGCCCTGGGCGTTGCCCTCGCCAGCGAATGGGTGCAGCGCAACGAACAACCCGAACTCAATGGCCTCATCCTCGACGGCACCTTCTCCGGCTTCCGCTACATCGCCCGGGAGAAGCTCGGCCTGTTCTGGCTCACCTGGCCGTTCCAGTACCCCCTGAGCTGGACCATTCCGGATGACTACGAAGGCACCGACAGGATCGCCGGTGTGTCACCGGTGCCGGTGATGATTATCCACAGCGTGCGTGATGGCATTATTCCGTTCGAGCATGGTGTGCGGTTGTATGAAGCGGCGGAGCAGCCGAAAGTGTTTTTGCGGACGGATACGCCCCATGCGGCGACGTTTGTGATTCCGGCTTACAGGGAGGCGGTGCTGGAGTTTATGGAAAAGAATTTTTAGCCACGAAATCCACAAAATCACACGAAAAAAATAAAAGCTTATAAAACAGAAAACCCGCCATGAAGGCGGGTTTTCGTGTTACTGACTAACTGAAAAATCAGTCAGCGAAGTCAGTCGGCTGCTCGCCTTCCTTAACTTCCTTCATGGACAGCTTAACGCGACCACGGTTGTCGACATCCAGAACCTTAACCAGAACTTCCTGACCTTCGCTCAGCTCGTCAGTCACGTTCTCGATACGGCGCTCGGAGATCTGGGAGATGTGTACCAGACCATCCTTACCCGGCAGGATGTTAACGAAGGCACCGAAGTCCACAATGCGCTCAACGCGGCCCTTGTAGATTGCGCCCACTTCGATCTCGGCAGTGATTTCCTTGACCCGGTTTACAGCAGCCTGAGCGGCGGCGGCATCAGCGGCGTAGATTTTCACGTTGCCGTCGTCATCCAGGTCGATGGACGCACCGGTCTCGTCGCAGATACCACGGATGGTAGCACCACCCTTACCGATAACATCACGGATCTTGTCCGGATGGATCTTGATGGTGGTGATGCTCGGAGCGCGCTCAGACAGCTCGGCGCGGGGCTCGGCGATAACCTTGTTCATCTCGTCCAGGATGTGCAGACGCGCAGCGTTGGCCTGCTCCAGGGCGATTTCCATGATTTCGTCGGTAATACCCTGGATTTTGATATCCATCTGCAGGGCAGTTACGCCGTCTTTGGTACCGGCAACCTTGAAGTCCATGTCGCCCAGGTGGTCTTCGTCACCCAGGATGTCAGTCAGAACGGCAAACTTGTCGCCTTCCTTAACCAGACCCATGGCGATACCGGCAACCGGCGCCTTAAGGGGCACACCAGCGTCCATCAGAGCCAGGGAAGAACCACATACGGAAGCCATGGAGCTGGAACCGTTGGATTCAGTGATCTCGGATACCGCACGGATGGCGTACGGGAATTCTTCGATGGTCGGCATAACCGCGGCGACACCACGCTTGGCCAGGCGACCATGACCGATTTCGCGACGGCCCGGGCTACCCATACGGCCAGCTTCACCTACGGAGTACGGAGGGAAGTTGTAGTGAAACAGGAACGGGTCTTTGCGCTCACCTTCCAGGGCATCGATGATCTGCACGTCACGGGTGGTACCCAGGGTGGCCGTTACGATGGCCTGGGTCTCGCCACGGGTGAACAGGGCAGAACCGTGGACGGACGGCAGCACGCCAACTTCAACCTTGATCGGGCGAACGGTCTTGTTGTCACGGCCATCGATACGCGGCTTGCCTTCGATAACCTGCTGACGAACCACAGACTTCTCAACCTTGCCGAAGTACTTCTTCACTTCTTCTTCGGAAGGCTGGCCTTCTTCTTCACCGGCCAGTTTTTCAACGGCGGCAGATTTGATCTCACCCAGACGCTCGTAACGGGCCATCTTGTCGCGGATGGCATAGGCTTCTTCGATGGCACCACCGAATTCGGCCTTGATGGCGTTCAGCAGCTCGGTGTTCTCCGCCTCAGGCTGCCATTCCCAGCGCGGCTTGCCGTTTTCAGCAGCAAATTCCTTGATGGCGTTGATGGCAGTCTGCATTTCCTGGTGGGCGTAGAGCACGCCGCCCAGCATCTGGTCTTCCGTCAGGCCCTTGGCCTCGGACTCAACCATCAGTACCGCTTCGTCGGTACCGGCCACAACCATGTCCAGCAGGGAGCTGCCCAGCTCTTCGAAGGTCGGGTTCAGGAAGTAGCCTTTTTCGTTGGTGTAACCCACACGGGCAGCACCAATCGGGCCGTCGAACGGAATACCGGAGATGGCCAGGGCTGCAGAGGCAGCCAGCATGGCGGCGATGTCCGGGTCCTGGTTCTTGCTGGACGACATAACCGTCAGCACAACCTGGACTTCGTTCATGTAGCCGCTCGGGAACAGCGGACGGATCGGACGGTCGATCAGGCGGGAGGTCAGGGTCTCTTTCTCGGACGGACGACCTTCACGCTTGAAGAAGCCACCCGGGATTTTACCGGCGGCGTAGGTTTTTTCCTGGTAGTTCACGGTCAGAGGGAAGAAGCCCTGGCCCGGCTTGGGCTCTTTGGCGCCTACAACGGTGCCCAGAACAGAGATGTCGCCACAGCTCACCAGTACTGCGCCAGTGGCCTGGCGGGCGATGCGGCCAGTTTCCAGGGTGAAGGTTTCGCCACCCATTTCGAATGTTTTAATACGTGGTTGCAGATCCACAATAAACTCCTGCTTTTTTCAGTTATGAACTCGGGTTTCAACTGCAGCAGCCTGACCTGTGAACCGAAAGGCAACCCGTCTGAAAGCTAACAGGCTGTTGTAAAACCCCGGCTGGGACTGTGGTTTCCCGACAGCACCCGGGCTTTCAACAACCTGCTATCAATATCGGCTTTCCATTAGACAGAGAAAATCCTTCGGTTTCACTGACAAATCAACTGCAGCAAAAAATTACGGGAGAAAAGCGCGGTAAAGGCCGGGACACGCCCGGCCTTTACCTTCAGGTCGAAACCCGGATTAGCGACGCAGACCCAGACGCTGGATGAGTTCCAGGTAACGGTCGGCGTTTTTACGCTTCAGGTAGTCCAGCAGCTTACGACGCTGGTTTACCATCCGGATCAGGCCGCGGCGGGAATGGTGATCCTGCTTGTTGGCCTTGAAGTGATCCTGCAGCTTGTTGATGTTGGCGCTCAGCAGAGCTACCTGAACCTCAGGGGAACCGGTATCGCCATCACCTTGCTGAAAATCCTTAACGATCTGAGCTTTCTCACTGGCAGAAAGTGCCATATTACACCTCATAGGTTGCGATGCTGTTAAATCCGGCCGAACCGCGCATCTCTACAGCCCGGCTAAACAACGGCGGGACTACCTGCCGTTGTTTTTTACCAGCCGGCGCGGCACCAGATTGGTGTCGTCGCCTTCCGGCATAGCTTCAGCCAGCCCCACAAAGGAACGGTCGCCATAAATGCGCACGAAGCCTTCCAGAGACTGACCGGGTATTCTAACCGGTTGTCCGTTCAAGATCGATACCAGCGCAGGCCCCGCCAACCGGTGCTCGGGGAACATGGTCAGGGCGCTTTCCGGCGGCAGCAACAGGCCATCCAGGCTATCGCCCCGCTCACGCATGGCTTCCAGGTCTTTGACATCACGGGCATTTGCCAGGGTGTAACCGGAGGCCAGGGTTCTGCGCAGGGCAGACACATGGGCACCGCATCCCAGAGCTTCGCCGATATCTTCGACCAGTGAGCGAATATACGTACCCTTGGTGCAGGTAACCGCCAGGTCGAGCTCCTGCTCGCGCACCGCCAGCAACTTCAGCTCGTAGATGGTGACAGGCCGGGCTGGCCGGTCGATCACGATGCCTTCGCGGGCGTATTCGTACAGGGGCTTGCCCTGGTGCTTCAGGGCAGAGTACATGGAAGGAACCTGCTGGATATCGCCCCGGAAGTTTTCCAGGACAGCCTCCACCTGCGCTTCGGTCAGCGCCGGCACCGGCTTTTCTTCCACCACCGCACCTTCACTGTCGCCGGTTTCGGTACGAATACCCAGCTTCGCAGTGGTGATATAGGCCTTGTCGCTGTCCAGCATCATCTGGGAGAACTTGGTGGCCTCCCCGAAACACAGCGGCAATACGCCGGTGGCGAGCGGATCAAGCGCTCCGGTATGGCCGGCCTTGGCCGCACCATACAGGCGCTTGACCTGCTGCAGGATTCCGTTGGAGGTAACGCCCTGAGGCTTGTCGATCACCAGAATGCCGTTTACATCACGGCCTTTGCGTCTACGGCTCAAGCATCACGCTCCGGGTTGTCGGAAACGGGATCGTCGTTGTCGTCCCGGGGTACGGCCGGCTTGTCGCCTACCGCCTCGCGGATCAGCCGATCCATCTTCCGGCTCTGGCCCAGCAGGGTATCGAAGTGAAAGCGCAGGTGAGGAACCACCCGCAATTTCATCGCACGGCCTACCTGGCCCCGCAAAAAGCCGGAGGCATTGTTCAGCACTGCCAGCGATTCCTTCACCTCGGGCGATTCCTCGGTGAGTTCTTCGGTAGACAGCAGTGAAACATAGATATCGGCGTAGCCCAGGTCACGGCTGACCTTTACGTCGTTCACCGTGACCATACCAACGCGAGGGTCTTTCACCTCGCGCTGGATGAGCTGGGCCAGCTCACGCTGCATCTGGTCGCCAATGCGTTCTACGCGACTGTATTCCCGTGCCATCAGGCCCCCGTGGATTCAAGCTGACGTTCAACACGGACGCGATCGAATACTTCGATCTGGTCGCCCACTTTCACGTCGTAGCCTTTAACACCGATACCACATTCCATACCGTTGCGAACTTCCGGCACGTCGTCCTTGAAGCGACGCAGGGATTCCAGCTCGCCTTCGAAGATCACCACGTTGTCACGCAGGACGCGGATCGGCTTGTTCCGGTATACAGTACCTTCGGTCACCATACAGCCAGCCACCTGGCCGAACTTCGGTGAACGGAACACGTCGCGCACATCGGCGATACCCACGATATCTTCACGGAACTCCGGCTTGAGCATGCCAGTCAGGGCTGCTTTCACATCATCGATCAGGTTATAGATGATGCTGTAGTAGCGCAGATCCAGGCCTTCCTGCTCAACCAGGCGCTTGGATGCAGTATCCGCACGCACGTTGAAACCGAAGATTACGGCGTTGGTGGCCATGGCCAGGCTGACGTCGGTCTCGGCAATGCCGCCCACGCCGGAGGACACGATCTTCACCTGAACCTCTTCGTTACCCAGGTCCTGCAGGGCCTTGGTAATGGCTTCCAGGGAACCACGCACGTCGGTCTTGAGCACAACGTTGAGGGTTTTGACCTCGTCTTTGCCCATGTTCTCGAACATGTTTTCAAGCTTGGCCGCCTGCTGGCGCTGCAGACGCTGTTCGCGCTCGCGGGTCTGACGGAATTCAGCCAGTTCCTTAGCCTTCTTCTCGTCGGCTACGGCGAAGAACTCGTCACCGGCGTCCGGTGTGCCGTTCAGGCCCAGAATCTCGACCGGGATGGAAGGGCCAGCTTCTTTTACCTGGCGCCCGGCTTCGTCGGTCATGGCGCGAACCTTACCGAAGAAGGAACCCGCCACCACCATGTCGCCCTGGCGCAGGGTACCGTTCTGAACCAGAACGGTGGCTACGGAACCACGGCCACGCTCCAGGCTGGATTCAACCACAACACCTTTCGCAGCAGCATCCGGAGAAGCTTCCAGCTCAAGGATCTCGGCCTGCAGCAGTACCGCTTCCAGCAAGTCGTCGATACCCATACCGGTATGCGCTGAAACCGGCACGAACTGAACGTCGCCGCCCCAGTCTTCCGGAATCACGTCCAGCGCAGACAGCTCGTTCTTGATGCGGTCCGGATCGGCTTCTTCCTTGTCCATCTTGTTGATGGCAACCACCAGGGGTACGCCTGCAGAGCGGGCGTGCTGAACGGCTTCCTTGGTTTGCGGCATAACGCCGTCATCGGCCGCCACCACCAGGATAACGATATCGGTACACTGGGCACCGCGAGCACGCATGGCGGTGAACGCCGCGTGGCCCGGGGTATCCAGGAAGGACACCATGCCGTGATCGGTTTCTACGTGGTAGGCACCGATATGCTGGGTAATACCACCGGACTCGCCGGCAGCAACCTTGGCGCGACGGATGTAATCCAGCAGCGAGGTTTTACCGTGGTCAACGTGACCCATCACGCTGACAACCGGTGCCCGCTTGATTTTCTCTTTGCCTGAGTCGTCGCCGGTGATTTCACTCAGCACTTCTTCTTCAAAGGCATCTTCGCTGACAGCCCTGGGCTTGTGGCCCAGCTCTTCGGTTACCAGAACCGCAGTTTCCTGGTCCAGCGCCTGATTGATGGTGGCCATTACGCCCATACCCATCAGGGTCTTAATAACATCAGCGGCTTTGACAGCCATACGCTGGGCGAGGTCACCGACGGTGATGGTTTCCGGAATCTGTACTTCTCTTACCATGGGCTTGGTTGGCCTCTCGAAAGCATGACGCTTTTCTTTCGGTTTCTTTTTAGCCCGCAGCTGCTTGCGAGGACGGTTTTCTTCATCGTCCTCGGAAATAACAAGAGGTTCTTCAACCGGACGGCTGCGAGGGCCGCGATGACCAGCCTGCTTCTTCTTGGGCTTGCCTTCTTCGATTTCGTCGCCGCGCTCGCGTACCTTTTCTTTTTTCTTCTTGGGCTTGCGATCCCGTCCTTCATCTTCCGGCGGAGGCATGGGAATGTCCTCCGGTGCCGGCTCGGGCTCCTGGGCTTTCTTCGGCTCGGCAGCAGCTTGTTCCTGCTCCGGTGCCGGGGCAGCAGCGGATGTCTCCGGCTGTGCCTGTTCTGCAGTTACCTGCGGTGCCTGTTCCGGCGCTTGCTGTTCCGCTACCGGCTGCTCTGCCACTTCTTCCGGCTTCGGTGCTGCCACCTCCGGCTCGGGCTGCAGTTCCGCACGCTTGATATAGGTGCGGCGCTTGCGTACTTCCACGTTCACGGTTTTTGCCTTGCCGGCCTTCAACGTGGTTGTGGTTTTACGCTTCAGGGTAATCTTGTTCGGCTCTGCCTGAGCTTCACCGTGGGTCTTTCTCAGATAAGCCAGCAACTGCTGCTTCTCATCACTGGTGACAGCGTCGTTCTCACTGCGGGCTTTCAGGCCCGCTTCAACGATCTGCTTCAGCAAACGATCCACGGGAGCGCCTACATCTGCGGCCAGTTGTTTTACCGTTACTTCAGCCATACTGGTCCTCCTCTCCCGAATCAGGCCTGGTCTTCAAACCAGGGTGCGCGTGCGATCATAATCAGCTGACCGGCGCGCTCTTCATCCATACCTTCAATATCAAGCAGATCATCCACAGACTGCTCGGCCAGATCTTCCATGGTACGAACACCCATCCCGGCGAGTTTGAACGCCAGGCCACGGTCCATACCTTCCATATTCAGAAGATCTTCAGCGGGTTCTGCACCCTCCAGGGCTTCTTCACTTGCCAGCGCCTGATTCAGCAGCACGTCTTTGGCACGGCGGCGCAATTCAGAAACGGTGTCTTCGTCAAAGCCCTCGATCGCCAGCATTTCTTCCATCGGTACATAGGCCACTTCTTCGATAGACGTGAAGCCTTCTTCGATCAGAACACCGGCAAACTCTTCATCAACGTCCAGGTGAGCGGTGAAGTGCTCAACCAGGCGGTTGTATTCCTGTTCCTGACGCTCACCGGCTTCTTCTTCGGTCATCACGTTCAGGGTCCAGCCGGTCAGCTCAGTGGCCAGGCGAACGTTCTGGCCATTACGACCAATGGCCTGCGCCAGATTATCTTCAGCCACGGCGACATCCATGGTGTGGCGGTCTTCGTCCATCACAATGGAGGCCACTTCTGCCGGTGCCATGGCGTTGATCACCAGCTGCGCGGGGTTGTCGTCGTACAGCACGATGTCTACACGCTCGCCGCCCAGCTCATTGGAGACCGCCTGCACGCGGGAGCCCCGCATACCAACACAGGCACCCACAGGGTCGATCCGGCGATCGTTGGTCTTCACCGCGATCTTGGCGCGGGAACCGGGATCACGGGCGGCGCCACGGATCTCGATCAGGTCTTCGGCGATTTCCGGAACCTCGATGCGGAACAGTTCGATCAGCATCTGGGCATCGGTACGGCTGAGAATCAGCTGCGGACCGCGATGATCAGTGCGGATTTCCAGCAGCAGGGCCCGTACCCGGTCACCCATGCGGAAGGTTTCCCGCGGGATCAGGTGCTCACGGGGCAGCAGCGCTTCGGCGTTACCACCGAGATCTACAATAACGTTGTCCCGTGTCACCTTCTTGACGGTGCCGGATACCAGCTCACCGATGCGATCACGGTAGCTGTCGACAATCTTCATGCGCTCGGCTTCGCGCACTTTCTGGAAGATGATCTGCTTGGCGGCCTGGGCACCGATACGCCCGAATGCCACAGATTCCACCTTCTCTTCGTGCATGTCGCCCGGCCGGAGATTGGTATCAATCTCTTCGGCTTCCTGCATGGTCAGCTCGGTGCCCAGTGCCGGAACCGCATCGTTGTCTACCACCAGCCAGCGGCGGAAGGTCTCGTATTCGCCGGTACGGCGATCGATAGCAACCCGGATGTCGGCTTCTTCGTCTTCGTAACGTTTTTTGGCAGCGGTAGCGAGTGCGAGTTCGATCGCCTCGAAAATCACATCCTTCTCGACGCCTTTCTCGTTCGAGACGGATTCCACTACCAGCAAGATCTCTTTACTCATTGGATTGCCCTGCCCTCAAAATAATCGATACATCTACAGATTTGTTCGAATGTGTCATTCAAAAACCGGAATGATGTTGGCCTTTTCAATGCTGTCGTACGGCAACAGGTACTCGTGGTCATCAACCACGACCACAACCTCGTCACCCTCGACGCCCTTGATCAGCCCCTGGAATTTGCGACGACCCTCGAAGGCCATGCGCAGCTTGATCTGTACTTTATGGCCGACAAACGCCTCGTACTGTTCCAGGCGGAACAACGGCCGGTCCATGCCCGGGGATGAAACCTCCAGGGTGTATTCGCTCTGGATGGGGTCTTCCACGTCCATCACACCGCTGACCTGCCGACTGACTTTTTCACAGTCTTCAATGCTGATGCCGTTTTCGGCATCATCAATAAACACCCGGAGCATGGACTGATGCCCGCGGGAACGAAATTCAATGCCCCAGAATTCAAATCCGAGCCCTTCCACTACCGGGCGCAGGATGTCTTCCAGTTGTTTAAGCTTGGCTGACAAGTGTCGCCGCCTCCGTATTCAGATTTTCAGGGTACAAAAACAAAAAAAGGGCTGTTAATCAGCCCTTTTATGCACCAGGGCCCTTGCGCCAGGCCCCTTAATCAAAAAGCCCCTGAAAATGGGGCCTTTTGTTGCAAGAATTCGCAGAAAGCTAACCCAACCATGCTCTCTGCCGACAGACACCTGGCCTGCCTGGAAGCCAGAAAAAACACTGACTCCAATAACCGCCGGAGTATAGAGGACACCGCGCGGAGTGGTCAAGGACTGACCAAAAAAAACGGCCTGGGTTTGCCAAGCCGTCTTCTTCAAATATGGTGCCCGGGGCCGGACTCGAACCGGCACAGCTTTCGCTACCACCCCCTCAAGATGGCGTGTCTACCAGTTTCACCACCCGGGCAACACTCTTTACTCGAGGTCAGGGAGATCAGACTCCCCGGCCCCGGCTTCGCTACCTGCGCCTTCGTCAATAGCCGGCGCGCTGCTATCACTTGCAGGGGCCTGGGTAGATTCCTGAACTGTCGGAATACCCGCCTCACCTGCGACTTCAGCACGCTGCTTGGCAAAGATCGCCAGCGAAAAACTTGTCACAAAGAAGACAACCGCCATCAGGGTGGTCATCCTGGTCAGGAAGCTGCCGCTGCCCTGACTACCGAAAACCGTCTGCGAGGCACCGCCACCAAATGCCGCACCGGCATCCGCGCCCTTGCCCTGCTGGATCAGAACCAGGCCCACCAGCGCCACGGCGATCACGACGTGAACTACAACTACCAGTGTTTCCAACCAATCCATACAGACTCTCGTAAACGTTTCGGATTACGCACCCGCCGGGAATGCCCGACAGATACTGATAAACTCATCGGCCTTCAGCGATGCTCCGCCAATAAGACCACCATCGATATCCGGCTCTGAAAACAGAGCGGCCGCATTATCCGCTTTTACGCTGCCGCCGTAAAGTACCGAAATGGATTCGGCAGGTGCTTTCATGCTCGAAAGCACATTGCGGATTTCCGCATGCATAGCCTGGGCGTCCTCTGCGGTTGCGGTTCTGCCCGTGCCAATAGCCCAGACAGGCTCGTAGGCAACAACCACCTGCGACCAGCTTTCACCCTCAACACGGGCCAGCCCGCGTATCACCTGGGTGGCCACAACACGCTCGGCATCACCAGCCTCACGCTGCTCCAAGGTCTCTCCAACGCACAACACCGCCGTCAGACCGCTTTGCAGAACCTGTTCAACCTTGGCTGCAACCATTTCATCGGTCTCGCCAAACAGCTGGCGACGCTCGGAGTGCCCGACCAGCACGTAACCGCACCCCATATCACGGGCCATATCGGCGGAAACTTCACCGGTGTAGGCGCCGGACTGCCACTGACTGACGTTCTGGACACCTGTCGCCAGGTCATCTCCTGCCTCAGCCTGAACAGCACTTACATACAGCGCAGGAGGAATAATCACCACCTCTGCACCGTTATCGAGACGGCCAGCCTGCTCGCGAACCGGGCCAACCAGTTGCTGCACCAGGTCTTTCGACCCGTTCATTTTCCAGTTACCGGCTACAATCCTGCGACGCATACTTATTCTCAGCTATCCCGAAAACCCCGAACAAAAGGGAGCGCGAACTATACAGCAGTCATTTCCTGCACACAACCCGCTCCCCGCACCGCCACTCAGGGGTTTGAACGCTCCACCACCCGGGCCAGCTCTTCGGCCACTCGGGTGATTTCTGCGGCATCCCGGCCCTCTGCCATCACCCGGATCAAAGGCTCGGTTCCGGATGCCCGCAACAAGATACGACCGGCATCGCCCAAGCCAGCTTCCGCTTGGCGCACAGCCTCGACAATATCCGCCCGGGAAAACGGATCAAAACGCTGCGCCACCCGCACATTCACCATTTTCTGGGGCAGCTTGCTCATTCCCTGACGCAGCTCGCTCAGGGTTTTACCGGAATGGCGCACGGCCAGTAACACCTGCAGGGCCGACACAATACCATCGCCGGTGCTGGTGCAGTCACGAATAACCATATGGCCGGAGCCTTCGCCCCCGACCACCCAGTTGTTAGCCAGCAACCGCTCCATCACATAGCGGTCGCCCACTTTCGCCCGCTCGAACTGGATGCCGAGTTCACGCAGGGCCAGCTCAACACCCAGGTTGGTCATCAGGGTACCCACCACGCCGCCTTTGAGGCGCCCTTCGGCCTGGCGCTGGTACGCGAGAATGTACAGCAGCTCATCGCCGTCCACCTCGGAGCCGTCACGGTCAACCATCAGCACCCGGTCACCATCGCCATCGAAGGCAATGCCCAGGTCGGCTTTTTTCTCGGCAACCGTCTGCTTCAGAGCATCCAGGTGGGTAGAGCCAACATTCAGGTTGATATTCAGGCCATCGGGATCGGCACCGATCACGGTAATTTTTGCACCCAGCTCCCGGAACACCTTGGGTGCCACGTGGTAGGTGGCACCGTGGGCACAATCCAGGACGATATGCAGGCCATCGAGGGTAAATTCGTTGGGTACGGTGCTCTTGCAGAATTCCACGTAGCGGCCGGGCGCGTCATCAATACGGGTCGCCTTGCCCAGCTCGTTGGGCTCACAGACCTTGATGGGCTGGTCCAGCCAGCGCTCGATTTCAGCTTCCAGGGCATCGTCCAGCTTGGTGCCAGCGGCAGAGAAGAACTTGATGCCGTTATCGTGGTGCGGGTTATGGGACGCACTGATCACTATACCGGCAGAGGCACGGAAGGTACGGGTGAGGTAGGCAATGGCCGGTGTCGGCATCGGGCCCAGCAGCTTCACATCCACTCCGGCGGCAGACAGGCCGGCTTCCAGGGCGGATTCGAACATATAACCGGACAACCGGGTGTCCTTGCCGATCAGCACGCTGTTGCGCTGACCATCTTTCTTGAACGCCTGGCCGGCAGCCCAACCCAGGTGGAGCATGAACTCCGGGGTAATCGGGCCTTCGCCAACATGGCCGCGAATGCCATCGGTACCAAAATATTTACGCTCGGACATCAGATTGCCTCCTTAACCGCCGCTACTACCTTAACGGCGTCTACCGTTTCCCTTACATCGTGCACCCTGAGGATACTCGCACCTTTCATGGCCGATATTGTCGCGGCCGCAAGGCTTGCGGGCAACCTTTCATTCACATCCCGGCCGGTGATTGCTCCCAGCATGGATTTGCGGGACAGACCGATCAGCAGTGGATGGCCCAGCATGTGCAGCTGCTCCAGGGTCGCCAGCAACTGCACGTTGTGCTCGACGGTTTTGCCAAAGCCAAAGCCGGGGTCCAGGATGATCTTGTCCGGGTTCACCCCGGCGGCCTCGGCCACGCGCATGCGCTCGGTCAGAAACGAGCTGACTTCCCGGCGGACATTCCGGTAACGGGGATCGTTCTGCATGGTGTCCGGCTCACCCTGGATGTGCATGATACACACCGGAATATCCGCCTTCGCCGCCACTTCCGGTGCTCCGTCACGCTGGAGGGCACGGACATCATTGATCAGCCCCGCGCCGAGCTTTACGGTTTCTGCCATTACCGCCGGGTTGCTGGTGTCTACGGAAATAACAGCATCCAGTTCCCGGGCAATGGCCTCGACCACCGGGCACACCCGGTCCAGCTCTTCCTGGGTGGAAACCTCTGCCGCTCCCGGCCGGGTGGATTCACCGCCTACATCAATAAATGCTGCACCGTCCGCCACCATCTGGCGGGCGCGGATCATGGCGGATTCCAGCGAATTGAAGCGACCACCGTCCGAAAACGAATCCGGGGTTACATTCAGGATGCCCATTACATGGCACTGGGAGAGATCCAGTTCACGGCCGGCAAAGTTCATTTTCATAGCGAGGATTCCAGGGGCAATACTTTCGGGGAAACAAAAACAAACGCCGCCCGGGAGCCGGGCGGCGCGTTATATCACTCAGACTTCGGCTGCGAGTCAGTGCTCGCCGGCCGGGCGCCCTACTCCGGGCTGACGCCCGTCGTCAGAGCCTTTCGGCTCCGGCGCCTGCTCCGGCTCTTCAGCCTTTACGCCACCGGCAGGACCACTATCGCCCCAGTTCTTCGGCGGGCGCGGCTCTTTGCCGGCCATGATGTCGTCAATCTGGAAGCGATCGATGGTTTCGTACTTCATCAGCGCTTCCGCCATCATGTCGAGCTTGTCCCGGTTATCAATCAGGATCTGCTTGGCGGTCTCGTAGCAGGTATCAATGATGTTACGGACTTCCTCATCGATACGCTGTGCCGTTTCCGGCGAATACACGGTATGAGACTGCCCGGCAGAACGACCCAGGAACGGCTCTTCGCTGTCGGTATCGTACTGCAGCGGGCCCAGCTTCTCGGACAAACCCCAGCGGGTGACCATATTGCGGGCCAGGCTGGTGGCTCGCTCGATATCGTTGGACGCACCGGTGGTCACACCCTCAAAGCCCAGAGTCAGCTCCTCGGCAATACGGCCACCAAACAGGCTGCAGATCGAGCTGGTCAGGTAGCGCTTGGAGTGGCTGTACTTGTCTTCTTCCGGCAGGAACATGGTGACACCCAGCGCCCGGCCACGGGGAATGATACTGACCTTGTACACCGGGTCGTGCTCAGGTACCAACCGACCCACAATCGCATGGCCGGATTCGTGGTACGCGGTGTTCCGCTTTTCTTTCTCGCTCATCACCATGGACTTGCGCTCGGCGCCCATCATGATCTTGTCTTTTGCCAGTTCCAGCTCTTCCATAGACACCAGGCGCTGGTTGCGGCGTGCTGCAAACAGGGCAGCCTCGTTCACCAGGTTGGCCAGGTCTGCACCGGAGAAGCCGGGAGTACCACGGGCAATCACAGCCGGATCGATGCCATCGGCAAGGGGCACTTTCTTCATGTGCACCTTCAGGATCTGCTCCCGACCCAGGATATCCGGCAAGCTCACCACCACCTGGCGATCAAAACGCCCCGGACGAAGCAAGGCCGGGTCCAGCACGTCAGGGCGGTTGGTGGCGGCAATCACGATAACGCCTTCATTGCCCTCAAAGCCGTCCATCTCAACCAGCAACTGGTTCAGGGTCTGCTCACGCTCGTCGTGTCCGCCACCCATACCGGCGCCACGATGGCGACCCACGGCATCGATCTCGTCGATGAAGATGATGCAGGGGCTCTGTTTCTTGGCCTGTTCGAACATGTCGCGAACACGGGAAGCACCCACGCCCACGAACATTTCCACGAAGTCTGAACCAGAGATAGAGAAGAACGGCACCTTGGCTTCACCGGCAATGGCCTTGGCCAGCAGGGTTTTACCGGTACCGGGAGGACCTACCATCAGCACGCCCTTGGGAATGCGGCCACCCAGACGCTGGAACTTGCTCGGATCGCGCAGGAAGTCCACCAGCTCTTTGACGTCTTCCTTCGCTTCGTCGACACCAGCCACGTCAGCAAAGGTGGTCTTGATCTGATCTTCGCTCAGCAGGCGCGCCTTGCTCTTGCCGAACGACATGGGGCCTTTGCCGCCACCGCCGCCCTGCATCTGGCGCATGAAGAAGACAAACAGGGCAATGATGATCAGTATCGGAAACGCGGCCACCAGCAGCTGAGTCCACAGGCTCTGGCGCTCCGGCTCCTTACCGATCACCTCAACCTCATTGGCCAGGAGATCGTCCATCAGCTTGTTATCGGATACCTGCGGGCGGATGGTCTGGAACTGGGAGCCGTCACCACGGACACCCTGCACCTGCAGCCCATCAATCGTCACCTGCCGTACCTGGCCCTGCTGGACCATTTCGACAAATTGGGAATAGTTAACTTGTTGCCCGCTGGTGGTGGGAGTGAAATTCTGAAACACCATCAGCAGCACGGCGGCTATCACTAGCCAGAGAACCAGATTTTTTGCCATATCGTTCAAGGATCATCACCTGTGAATTGCAGGGCTGCCGCGTCGAAGCCGCGAACCCTTTTCCGACACCTTACACTAATTGTACGTTCGTAAACCAGAAACGGCCTAAGGGAAAACGGCCGCACTACCACTTATATTGGGCACTCCGGGGCCGATTGCAACGCCGGTTGTAAGTGAATACGACCATTTGTGGCGGTGCGCTATCTGTTACAATCACGAAATTATACGACGTTGTCAGCCAGTTCGCCGCTGACCTTTTGTTAATTGCACCGATAAAGAGATTACATCATGAGTCTGTCACCGGAACAGCGCCGGGAATACCGGGCCATTGCCCACAATCTGAAGCCCGTCATCATTGTTGGCGACAAAGGCCTGTCCGAGGGGCTCCAGGAAGAACTGGAGCGAGCCCTGAACGACCATGAGCTGATCAAGATCAAGGTAGCCAGCACAGACCGCGAAGCCCGCCAGGAAGCTATCCAGGCGTTGTGCGAAAGCTCCGGCGCCGAGCTGGTGCAAACCATCGGCAAAATCGCCGTCATCCTGCGCCGGGCCAGGAAGCCAAATCCGAAGCTGTCTAACCTGCTAAGGAATAAGTGATAAAAAAAGCCGGCTCGGATAACCCCAGCCGGCTTTTTTTGTGTACGCGGATTTCGTCAGATGTATTCTACTTCGGAAATCTCGTACTCCACGGTGCCCGAAGGGATGCGGATTGCTACCACATCACCTTCGTTTTTGCCGACCAGCGCCCGGGCGATGGGAGACGATACCGACAGTTTGCCGGCTTTGATGTCTGCCTCGTCTTCGCCCACGATCTGGTAAGTCACCTCTTCATCGGTGTCCATATTCACCAGGTGCACGGTGGTGCCGAAGATCACCTTGCCAGTGTTCTCCATGGTGGTTACGTCGATCACCTGGGCCACTGACAGCTTGCCTTCGATTTCCTGGATACGACCTTCGATGAAACTCTGCTGTTCACGGGCGGCGTGGTATTCGGCGTTTTCCTTGAGATCTCCGTGTTCACGGGCATCGGCGATAGCCTGGATGACCCGCGGACGATCTTCGGACTTCAGCTTTTTCAGCTCCTCGCGCAGACGGGCTTCGCCAGTCTGCGTCATGGGTACTCTTTCAGCCATAATCTTACTTCCCTGCGTGTAGGTCCTGGAGGCGACGAACGGTGCGCTCCGGGCCAAATTTGATTGCGCGGCAGAAGGCTTCGCCACCCGCCAGCGTCGTTGTGTAAGTTACCTTGGTCTGCAAGGCGGACTGGCGAATCTGCGCCGAGTCGGAAACGGCCTTACGACCTTCGGTGGTGTTAATGATCAGCTGAACCTTGCCGTTCTTGATGGAGTCAACAATGTGCGGCCGGCCTTCACCAACCTTGTTGACCCGCTCAACCTCGACACCCTCGGCTTCCAGGGCCTTGGCTGTACCGGTAGTGGCGACAATCCGGAAGCCGGCATCAACCAGGTCGCGGGCAACCTTAGCCGCCCCCGGCTTGTCGACGTCACGAACCGACATAAAGGCCACACCCTTGGCCGGCAGGCGCTCACCCGCGGCCAGGGATGCCTTGGCAAAGGCTTCGTCGAAGCTGTCACCCAGCCCCATCACCTCACCGGTAGACTTCATTTCCGGGCCGAGGATCGGGTCAACCGCCGGGAACTTGTTGAACGGGAACACGGACTCCTTCACCGCATAGTACGTCGGCACGATTTCCTGGGTGAAGTTCAGTTCTTTCAGGGTCTTGCCGGACATTACGCGGGCCGCTACCGCCGCCAGGGACACACCGATGGCCTTGGATACGAACGGCACGGTACGGGAAGCACGCGGGTTCACTTCGATCACGTAGATCTCGCCGTCCTGCCAGGCCAGCTGCACGTTCATCAGGCCGATAACGTCCAGTTCGATGGCCATTTTCTTGACCGCCTCGCGCATTTCATCCTGCACTTCTTTCGGCAGGCTGTAGGGCGGCAGTGAACAGGCAGAGTCACCGGAGTGAACACCAGCCTGCTCGATGTGCTGCATGATACCGCCGATAACCACGTCGGTGCCGTCACTGATGGCATCGATATCCACCTCGATGGCGGCATTCAGGAAGTGGTCCAGCAATACCGGGCTGTCGTTAGATACCAGAACGGCACTGCGCATATAACGCACCAGCTCGGTTTCGTCATAGACAATTTCCATGGCACGGCCGCCCAGCACGTAGGACGGGCGAACCACCAGCGGATAGCCGATTTCACGGGCTGCCAGGATACCTTCTTCATGGCTGCGCACAGTGGCGTTCTGGGGCTGCTTCAGGCCCAGGCGCTGGATCATCTGCTGGAAACGCTCACGGTCTTCGGCACGGTCAATAGCATCCGGGCTGGTGCCGATAATGGGCACACCAGCAGCTTCCAGGCCACGGGACAGTTTCAGCGGGGTCTGGCCACCGTACTGCACAATGACGCCCTTCGGTTTTTCGACGTTGATGATTTCCAGCACGTCTTCCAGGGTGATCGGCTCGAAGTACAACCGGTCGGAGGTATCGTAGTCGGTCGACACGGTCTCCGGGTTGCAGTTGATCATGATGGTCTCGTAACCGTCTTCACGCATGGCCAGGGCCGCGTGCACACAGCAGTAGTCGAATTCGATGCCCTGGCCGATACGGTTGGGGCCGCCACCGATCACCACAATCTTCTCGCGGTCAGACGGCTCCGCCTCGCACTCTTCCTCGTAAGTGGAGTACATGTAGGCGGTGTCGGATGCAAACTCAGCCGCACAGGTATCTACCCGCTTGTACACCGGGCGAATGCCCAGGTCGTGGCGCAGCTTGCGCAGGCTGACTTCGGAAATACCCAGCAGCCTGGCCAGGCGGGCGTCAGAGAAGCCCTTGCGTTTCAGGCGGAACAGGGTGGCTTTATCGATATCGGCCTTACCGGCGGATTTCAGGGCCTGCTCTTCTTTGACCAGGTCTTCAATCTGCACCAGGTACCAGGGGTCCACCTTGGTATGACGGAACACTTCGTCGACGGTCATGCCGGCGCGGAAGGCATCACCGATGTACCAGGCACGCTCGGCGCCGGGTACGTTCAGCTCCCGGATCAGGGTTTCACGGCTGCTGTCCGAATCCAGCTCGTCCAGTTTCTCGTCAAAACCCTCAGAGCCCACTTCCAGACCACGCAGGGCTTTCTGCATGGACTCCTGGAAGGTACGACCAATCGCCATCACCTCACCTACAGACTTCATCTGGGTAGTCAGGCGGGCGTCGGCCTGGGGGAACTTCTCGAAGGTGAAGCGCGGAATCTTGGTAACCACGTAGTCGATGCTGGGCTCGAACGAGGCCGGGGTTACGCCGCCGGTAATTTCGTTCTGCAGCTCATCAAGGGTGTAACCGATGGCCAGCTTGGCCGCGACCTTGGCAATCGGGAAACCGGTGGCCTTGGAAGCCAGCGCGGAGGAACGGGATACCCGCGGGTTCATCTCGATCACGACCATACGGCCGGTGTCCGGATTGATACCGAACTGCACGTTGGAACCGCCGGTTTCCACACCAATTTCACGCAGCACCGCCAGTGAGGCGTTCCGCATGATCTGGTATTCCTTGTCGGTGAGGGTCTGGGCCGGGGCCACAGTGATGGAGTCACCGGTGTGCACGCCCATGGCATCGAAGTTCTCGATGGCGCAGACGATGATGCAGTTGTCGTTTTTGTCACGAACAACTTCCATCTCGTACTCTTTCCAGCCGATCAGGGATTCGTCGATCAGCAGCTCGTTGGTCGGAGACAGGTCCAGGCCACGGGTACAGATTTCTTCAAACTCGTCCTTGTTGTAGGCAATACCGCCACCGGAACCGCCCATGGTGAAGGACGGACGGATGATGCACGGGAAGCCGATGTCTTCAGAGATCTTCCAGGCTTCGTCCATGGAATGGGCGATGGCGGCACGCGGGCACTCCAGGCCGATTTTCTTCATGGCCTTGTCGAAGCGGTCGCGGTCTTCTGCCTTGTCGATGGTGTCGGCGTTGGCGCCGATCATTTCAACGCCGTGCTTCTCCAGTACGCCGTGCTTTTCCAGGTCCAGGGCACAGTTCAGCGCGGTCTGGCCACCCATGGTGGGCAGCAGGGCGTCGGGCTTTTCCTTTTCGATGATCTTTTCGACCGTCTTCCAGGTGATCGGCTCGATGTAGGTGGCATCGGCCATGGCCGGGTCGGTCATGATGGTGGCCGGGTTGGAGTTCACCAGGATAACCCGGTAGCCCTCCTCGCGCAGCGCCTTACAGGCCTGGGCTCCGGAGTAGTCGAATTCGCACGCCTGCCCGATCACGATGGGACCAGCGCCCAGGATCAGGATGCTTTGGATGTCTGTACGTTTTGGCATGTCTCGGTAAACCTGTCAGCAACTTTTGAATTCTTGCAGCGCGGTGTTCAGCGCCGGTGAGCTATCGTCGATGGCCTTGCCCTCAGGCAGATCGCGCTTCCATCAGCTGGATAAACTCGTCGAACAACGGTGCCACATCGTGGGGGCCTGGGCTGGCTTCCGGGTGACCCTGGAAGCTGTAGGCCGCCTTATCGGTGCGGCGAATGCCCTGCAGGGTGCCGTCAAACAGCGACTTGTGGGTGGCTTCCACATTGGCCGGCAGGGTTGCTTCGTCTACCGCAAAGCCGTGGTTCTGGCTGGTGATCATCACCGTGCCCTTGGCAATGTCCTGCACCGGGTGGTTGGCGCCGTGGTGGCCGTGGCCCATTTTCATGGTCTTGGCACCGCTGGCCAGGGCCAGCAACTGGTGACCAAGACAGATGCCGAATACCGGAATCTCGGTTTCCAGCACTTCCTGGATGGCTTTGATTGCGTAGTCGCACGGCTCGGGGTCGCCAGGGCCGTTGGACAGGAAGATACCGTCCGGGTTCATGGCCAGCACTTCCGAAGCCGGGGTTTGCGCCGGTACCACGGTGATGTCGCAACCGCGGGCAGCAAGCATACGCAGGATGTTGAACTTTACGCCGTAGTCCCAGGCGACAACCTTGAACTTCGGAGCAGACTGTTCACCGTAGCCATCGGTGATGTCCCATTCGGTCTGGCTCCACTGATAGGTTTTCTCGCTGGTCACTTCCTTGGCCAGGTCCATACCTTTCAGGCCCGGGAAGGCCTTGGCCAGTTCCAGTGCACGCTCGGCGGTGGCGTTCTCGCCGGCAACGATGGCGCCGTTCTGGGAACCTTTGTCGCGCAGGATACGGGTCAGGCGGCGGGTGTCGATGTCCGCAATGCCAACAATGTTGTTGCTTCGCAGGTAGTCATCCAGGCTCTGCTGGTTACGCCAGCTGCTGGCGATCAGCGGCAGGTCACGAATGATCAGGCCGGCGGCGTGGATGCGGTCGGATTCTACGTCTTCGTCGTTCACACCGGTGTTGCCGATGTGCGGATACGTCAGGGTGACGATCTGGCGGGAGTAGGACGGGTCGGTCAGGATTTCCTGATAGCCGGTCATGGCAGTGTTGAACACTACCTCACCGCTGGTTTCTCCGTCTGCGCCGATGGCGGTGCCGTAGAAGAGGCTTCCGTCTGCGAGTGCAAGGATTGCTGGTGTGCTCAAGGCTTGTATCCTCATCGAGTGGCGTAAGTTCGTCACGAACAGGAACGCAAGCGCAAATTCAGGTTGCAAAAAAGCGAGACAGAGTAAAAACCCGGTCCCGCTTTCTTATAAACTTTTCAAAGGTACGCTTGGTGCAGTCAAATCGCCTTATTGTAAGCGATTCTGGCCATTTTTGTCCACGCCGAATTGCGCCCGCCCTGACTCTAACTCCGGCCACGGGAGCAGGACGCCTTCCCGAAAACCGCTACGAGCACATATATGTAGACCTCTTGTTGCGCAAGCCTCCCAAGCTCTCGGTGGTGTAAAAAGTTAACTGGGTAAAACTGCGCACGTATATCCGGCCTTTATGATGAGTCACTTCGGTGACTCTGGCCTCAATGAA